>VYKX01000003.1_pt1 | contig 224747 bp, 178 predicted proteins | sample 5114471 | NCBI WGS metagenome assembly VYKX01 (sample SAMN12291785, study PRJNA351875) | freshwater metagenome | isolation source: freshwater lake | place: USA: Michigan, Gull Lake | collected 2013-08-08
GTCGAGAATTTTGAAACACGAGTTCAGGCCAGAGAACGAGAGAAATATTTGAAAGGCGGTTCTGGCAAAGAGTTTATAAAGAGATATTATTTGGGCCTGTAGCTTAACTGAATAGAGCATCTGACTACGGATCAGAAGGTTGGGGGTTTGAATCCCTCCAAGCCCACTTTACATCGCGGTGCAATATTTTAATTGTTCCGCTGTTAATTTGTTTAGAATTGTAAAACTTTCCGGTTAATCAAATAGTCTTAGTGAAGGTGGTTAGTAAACGTGCAAGCAAGGCTATTTTAGTGGGTAAACCGTTTCTCGGTTACGCTTTTGTCATCTTTGTGTTGTTTTTAATCAGCTGTGAGGACTCAGGCATTTTAAAGGGAGATCAAAACTTCGGCAAAAGCAGTTTGAGAACGGTTTTCGTAGATACCTTTTCAGTAGTAACCTCCACCATCTTGGTTGATTCACTTCCTACGACAGGGACCAACCAGCTAATGCTCGGTCGTTATCAAGATGCTTATCTGGGAAAGGTTTCTGCTTCTACCTATTTTCAAGTCGGCTATTCGGGCTCATTTGCGCCTGATCAAAATAGTTCATTTGATTCTATCGGCCTCGTTCTTCCTTATTCAAAATATTTTTACGGAGACACCACTCAAACGCAGACTATTCAGATTCATCAAATGACTAGTATCCCGCGTCTGAGAACCCCGTTGCCATACAGAATAGATGATAACATTTCTTTTTTTGTAGCTGCCACTCAGTCGGCAATTTACAACACTAGTCAAGCCAACTTTAATCCTGTTCCGATCACAACGGCTAGTGTAAAGTTCTCACCAAACAGGGACTCACTTTACATCAAGCTACCGGCAGCGTTTGGAAAGAATTGGTTTGATTTGGCACAAGCGGATGCGATTGCAGGGACAACAACCTCTTATTTTTCAAATCCAAATACTTTTATAACAGATTTTTTTAATGGCCTTCATTTAGTCACAGACGCCTCAGGAAATGGAAGCGTGGTTGGTTTTCGAGTTAATAAGGTAAAGATTAGGCTTTATTATAAAAAGCTATTTGGTGATTTGTTACAACAAACCTATTTCGATTTTCCGATACGAAATGCTTCCGCGCAGTTCAATAGTATACAAAGCGATCGGAGTGCCACTCCACTTGCTGCGTTAACAGGCCGCAGCTCGATTTCATCTAGCCTTACGGGAAATACTACTTTTGTTCAATCGGGAATAGGATTGGCTACTAAAGTTGAATTCCCAACTTTGAAGGGTTTCTTTTCTGAAAAGAACTTTGTTTTAAGTAATGCTTCGTTAGAAATTGTGCCAGTACAAAATACTTACTCTACCAGCTTGAGGGTACCCAATTCTTTGGCGTTGTTTATTACAGATCAATCGAATGTTGTTCTAAATCGTGCGCCTGCAATTGATCGATCGGGTTACCTCTCTGCAAACATTTTATATGATTTTGAATACGGAGTAAATACGAAATACTCTTTCCCGTTGGTCAATTTCTTGGGAAGTGAGTTGGTCTCCAGTCTCAGCACTATTACGCCATTGATTATTGCAGTAGCTCCGCCTATTTATTATTCTGAAGTAAACCGGGTGGTATTAGGCGATCAACGAAATTTGCAACATAAAATCAAGTTAAAAATCAATTATTCGTATGTACAAAACTAATAGCACTGTGAAACACCTATTTTATTTTTTGGCGATAAGTTCGGTGAGCTTTGTTGCACTTACCCTTTCCTCGTGCGGGGGTTCATCCTCAACACCAACGGTTGCGAAACCAGGGAACTGGTCGCAGGTTGCAAACTTTAGCGGATCGGGCAGGAGCGGAGCAGCCTCTTTCTTAATTGATGGAAAGGTCTATGTAGGTGGTGGGTTTGATTCGGAAGGTAAACGTCTGAATGATTGGTGGCAATTCGATCCTATTAAAAATGGTTGGATTAAGAAAGCAGATTTTCCCGGTCCGGCAAGAAGTGGCGCAGTAGCCTTTGTTATCGCTGGAAAGGGCTATGTAGGCACAGGCATCGGCACAACGAGCAATAGGCTAAAAGATTTCTGGGAGTTTGATCCTGCCGGAAATAATGGAGTTGGAACTTGGAGGCAGGTGAAAGATTTTGGCGACCCTATTACAGAAACTGGCAGATACGGTTGCATTGCATTTTCTATCAGCAATCGTGGATTTGTGGGTGCAGGAACTACAGTTGGCTCAAATGCGACCAACGACTTGTGGGAGTATAAGCCGACAACAAACACGTGGGAACAGCGCACGGGAGTTTCATTTAAGAGGGTGAATGCTTTTGTGATGACGATCGGCAATTTTGCATATGTAGTAGGAGGTACAAACAATGCGCAAACCATTCGCAATGTGGAGCAGTATGACCCTACTAATGATACGTGGACTCAAAAGCTTTCACTCAATCAGCGAGACGAAAGCGGAAACAAGATAGATCAGCCTGCAGCAAGGGAGCTAGCTTCGACATTTACTATTGATGGGTTTGGCTATATTGTTGGTGGAGGTGTCAATGGGTCCCCATTGGCCGATGTATGGCAATACAATCCAACGACCGATCGGTGGGTACAATATTATTCTATTAATAACCAATATGGTGGCGTGGCCAGAGAAGCTGCAGTCGGTTTTGGCGTGGGGAGCTTTGGCTACGTAACGACAGGCAGGAACGGTAATTTTAGATTGGACGACACCGTGAAATTTGACCCAATCGGAGTTCCAATTCAATAGTTCTAATAATAGTTTGTTGAAAAAGCTAGGGCATGAAGTGCTCTGGCTTTTATTTTTTCCAAGTCGACTAGCGGGGTATCTAACTCTTTCGCTTGCTCATCCCAGTACCTCATTTTTATGCTGGTAGCGAAAAGTGGGTCTTTTTCGAATGCAACAGCTTCACACTCGTTCATCACGCCCCCTTGTAGCTCCAACGTTTTCTTACTGGCCTCAGAAAGGTTTTTGAGATAATCAGGCTGTTTGTATGTCAAGTAACGCTTTGCTTGGACATGGTTTTCGACCAGTTTCGCAATACGCTCAGAAAACCCTTTCTCGCGCAAAAAATCAGCCCCTATTTTTTCATGGCTTTTTGTTCCGAAGCCGCCCATGTCATTCTCTTTGTTTCGACTTACGCAAATGTGCCCTATATCATGAAAGAAGGCTGCCAAAATAACTTCGTCATCGTATCCCTCCTTTATCGCTAACGCTGCCGCCTGCGACATGTGTTCGATTTGTGAAACGGGTTCTCCGATGTAGTCTTCGTTGCCGTATCTATCATACAACTCAAAAACCTCATTTACAATCGCTTCACTTTTCATATTCTCGTCTTTGTTAGTTCGAAGGTACTCAAGATAATTTCTAAGCTGATCTGAGTTTACGTTACTAAATAGTTAATTAAGATACTGTTTCGAGGATATCACGAACATTCTCCCATTCTTTGTTTTAAAATTGAAAAGCAATGATTGACTTAATCGTATTTGACTTAGCCGGAACAACGGTCAAAGAAAATTTTGATGTGCAGCGCACGCTTAAAAATTCATTTGCCAAGGTAGGGTTGGAAATCTCTATAGAGCAAGCTAGCCAGGTGATGGGTATTCCGAAACCAATTGCTATACGCCAACTTCTGGAATCATTATACTACGATTCTATTTCTGATGATATCATCAGGGCGATACATGCTGATTTCGTAGCGGATATGATTTCATTTTATGAGCAAGACCAAACCGTGGAAGAAAATGAAGGGGTTTCAGAAACATTTCGTCAATTGAAGGCTGCTGGAATAAAGGTATTTGTTGATACGGGATTTGATCGACCCATTGTAGATGCACTTCTTCAACGAATGGCTTGGGAAAAGAATAAATTAATTGATGGTAGTGTGACAAGCGATGAAGTAGCTCATGGCCGCCCTCACCCGGATTTAATTTTCAGAGCCATGGAGTTAGCCGGTGTAAGTGACGTGAAGCGCGTAGCCAAGGTTGGAGATACGGCTTCGGATTTAGGCGAAGGCAATGCAGCGGGATGCGGCCTCGTAATCGGAATTACAACAGGCGCATTTACACGTGAGCAATTATTATTGACCCCTCACACTCATTTAATAACCCAAATTCCTGAAGTGCTAGGAATAATTAATTCGCAAGCAGGCGTAGTTTTATATTACTAAATTGTTAAATTCATGTTAATATTACTTAACATGAGGTGAAAGTTATTCTGTCAAGCCTTCTACTAGCCGTTTCTTGGGTCATTTCGGCCCAACCGAAAATGTTTGATGGGGTTGTTGTGAATCATCGCCAAGAGGTTATTCTTGCCAAGGTTGCTGTTGAGACGGCATTCGATGCCGTGATTTTTAAATCAAACTCCGACACAGCCATTTGCTCCATTTTACCTGCACACCGTGTAAACTCTTTTCGGTATTTCGATTCTGTCACCAATATCAACCGACAATTCATCTCATTGCGCTACCATGGAGTTTATCGATTTTTTGAGATTGTTATCTACGGACCAGTGCAAGTGATTAGAAGGATCAAGAGGGGTGTAAGCCCCTTAGAAGCCAATGAGGGCCACGACTATGATTTCTTCTGCTGGTTTGGAAATGAATTGACGCAAATGAAAAACTTTAAGTCAACCGTTTTCCCCTTACTTGTTCAGTTGTACGGGAAGGAATTGGAAGATTTTATTAGTCAAAATAAATTGCGCCTTCACGATCAAGTTTCTGTTTTTTCCATTGTGAAGAAATGCAATGAACTAAGTCGAAGACAACATCTTGTCGCTACCCGTTAGCTAGTTTCCAATTCTTATGTTTGTAATGAAAATAGATCATCGAGCCAGCGATCAAGAAGGTACCAGTTACCGAAACTAAATACCCTCCGGAAATGAAAAAGTTCAGCCAACTTAGGTTGGCGTAGCCAAATTCTTTAAAGAACAAAACACCTACACTGCCCAGATAGCCAAACGAATCGGCCACGTACATAATGAAGCCAACGGTGCCGGTGTACTTGAATGCGGCTAAAAGTCGATCAAAGAAAATGCTGTTGAAAGGTATGTAGCCTAGGTATAGCCCGAGGCCGATTAAGATCATCCAAAGTTGTGCGCTGATGAGCGATTGTTCGAAAAAATAATTGGCGACTCCAATGAGTAGCAGTCCAAAAGCAATTAGCACGTGGTTGATCATCAATGCGAGTTTGTTGTTTTTGATGAGCATCAGGCTTCCCATGCAAAACAATACCGCGATGGAAATCGGTATTTCGGTGCGAGTATAAATCGAGGGATCATTTCCAAGTCCCAATGATTTCCAGATTTCCGCAGAAAAATTATCTCTGAAATCTCTAAAAGCGGTTAACAGCACGTAGGCAAGGACAAAGAAAATGATCCCTGGCAAAAAAGTACTTGAGAATTTTTTTCGTTCTTCACTGTTCATTGGCAACCGCTTGGTGCGCAGTTGTTCATCCAATGCCGAGGGGGCTGGAAGTTGGTTGAGTAGATAAAGAAAGACGACCAACGGAACAAAGAACAAACAGCTGGCCACAAAAGGCATCCAATATTCGGAAGTTCCCCAATCGCGAATGAGGTAGGCGCCCACCGATCGGCACAAGCCTGCTGAAAAAATAAAACTAACCGATAGTGAAGCTCCCAAGACTTCCGTCATACGTCTGCCCTCAAGGTAGCCGAACACCATGCCCCACACCATACCCAATGGCAGACCGTTAAAGAAAAGGAACACAATATTATATGGCGCGGGTACAAGCGCAAACAACAGCCACGAGTTTCCTGCAACACCTACCATCAAAAGGATTCCCATAGCGCGAGAATGGGCTTTGAGTTCAGAGATGATTTTAATGCCAATAAACTTAGAGAGTGCATAGCCAATCACTTGAAACGTCACCAACCAGACTTTGTAGTTGATACCCAAAAACATCAAGCCTTCAAATGTAGCTGCTGCAAATGTTTTGCGGAATGCATACACGCACGTGTAAAGGCAAAAGGCTGTGAGCGATGCGTAGATGGTAAACCAAATGCCGTGAGTAGTCTGCAGCCAGTTGGTGATTTTGGAAGATGTTTTTTTCAAAGGATTATTCCGTTTTCGTTAAAGGTAAAAGGTTTCCATTCACCTTGGTAAAGAACATGGATTTTTTTAAAGCCTATGCGTTGAAGAAGGGTGGCGGTCGATTCAAACTGGTTTACCAAATCATCAGCATGGTGGGCATCGGAGCTGATTGTGATCGGAATGTTTTCTTGTTGAAGTAATTCTAAAATCCACGGACTAGGGTAGGTAGTAGCAGATTTCTTTTGATAAATACCCCTTGTGTTTACTTCTACTATAGCGCCTGAGTCTTTGATGGTTTGAATTGTTTTTTCTACCTGCTCCTGGTACCAGGTTTCCTGCTCACTGAAAAATTTATTGTCAGGATTTTGAATTTTCATTTTGTCGAGATGGCCGATAACGGTTGGGCAAGCCGTAACAATCATTTCCCGGGTCAACTCAAAATAGCGGGTAAAAGCTGCTTTGTAGTCGTGATGAAAGATTTCATCTAGTCCTTTTAAAAAGTGAACGTGTAGGCCATCAATCTCCCAAGGCGTACCGTCCGCAAATTCATCTACAAAATGGATAGAGCCAATAGTAAAGTCCAATCGATTGCTGAATGTAGTGGGGGATATGATACGTGGTATATAGTCTACTTCTAACCCAGCGTATAATTGTAATTCATTGGTTGTTGACTTCAACTCTTGAATTTCCTGCAAATACGACTCTAATTTTTCGGATTTCATACACCAATTGCATTCAAAGGGCACTGGTGCATGTGAAGAAAAACCAAGACTTTTTAACTGGAGTTCTTTTGCTTTTTGGATATGCTCGGCCAGCGTACTTTTCCCATCGCAAAAATTAGAGTGAGTATGAAAGTTGAACCACATTTGATTTGACGCTCAATTGAATTTCTCATGAAAGCTAGCAAAATTTTTATGTGTTTACTTACTGGTAATCGACCGAATATGGACATCATTGAGCAATATCGGACGCTATGTGTTTGCAAGATATTCAAAAGCGATTTGAAAAGACGGTTTCTTCTTAGGCATGGTTTTGGCAAAACGGGTGACCAAATGCCAGTAATATGACTAAGCACTTTGTTATCATTTTGTTCAGAAACCTTAAGAGGCACGCCTACTTCACGGGATTCAATATTCTTGGTCTTGCTGTTGCTATAGCGTTTGGCATCATTTCTTATTTCAACTATACATCCGATGCTGGATATGATTCAAATCATCTTAACGGCCATTCCATTTATCGTGTAACCTCTATTCGTGAATTTGAAGCAACAGAGACGCCCTTTGCAATTGTTCCCAGTCCGCTGAACGATGTAATCAAACAAAATATAGCTGAGATCACTAACTCTACTCGCTACTCACGTTCACGATCGTTATTTAAGCTCAATGATGAGCTCTTCAACTCGGAATTAGCTTACGCAGATCCGGATTTCTTTAAAATGTTTACATTCGAATTCATTGAAGGAAGTCCTGACGCTTTTCTTAAGAAGGAAAATGTAATCCTAACTGACGAGATGTCGCTACGATTATTTGGAACCATCAAATCAATTGGAAAACCACTCACTCTTTTGGTTGGTGAAAGCAAGAAGGAAGTTTCTGTGGGCGGCATTGTGCGAAAACCTCATTTCTATTCTAGTTTTAATTCTTCTGCTTACTTAAACTATGAAAATTATTTTGAGGAATTTACCAATGAAAGAAAGGACGATTGGAGGTTCCGTAGTTCATTGTTCGTTCTAATAGCCAATGGCCATCAAGTAGAAACTGTGCGTGAAGCATTACAGACTTATCGCAAAAACAATAATGACGTCAGGAGTGACTTTCAGATCAAGAGGTATGATCTAACTCCATTTTTTTCCATGGCGCGATGGGACAGTGGTCAAAAAACACAACATGTTGATACTAGGCCGGCTGGCCCCCGTTCTGCCGTACTTGGCTCCATCGTAGGTGCCATATTGATTATACTGCTCGGGTGTTTAAACTTAACGAACACATTCACTGCCATTTCCTCTACACGATTAAAAGAAATTGGAATCAGAAAAGTAATGGGCAGTGATAGAAAGCATTTAGTTGGCCAGTTTCTAGGCGAAACTTTTATTATTGTTAGTATTTCTGTTTTTGTTGGTTTGCAGATTGCTGAATTCTTTCTAGAAGGATGGAATGCGATGTGGCCGTGGGTAAAATTGGAAATGCATTATCTGAATCGACAATTTCTGATTTATTTGGCTTTTGTAACCCTTGCCGTTTGTCTTTTATCCGGTGCATACCCGGCCTTTTACATCTCGCACTTTAAAGCAGCGAATATTTTAAAAGGAAAAATGAAATTTGGGGGTACCAATTATTTGACAAGGTCTTTACTGGTTCTTCAGTTTTGCATAGCCGTCATGTGCATTGTGTTTGCGTTGGCGTTTATTGACAACGCCAAATATCAACGCGCTTATGATTTGGGTTTCAACCAAACGGAAGTCGTCTTCACAAGACTTGCCAATTATTCTGATTACGAGACCTATCGACATGCCTTGGAGTCGCAAAAAGACATTTCCTCAATCGCTGGCTCAAGGCAACATTTGCTCTATTCAACACTGCAAAATCAACCCATTAAATATCAAAACAATCAATTAGAAGCCGACTTGTTGGAAGTGGGTGCTGAATATAGGCAAACCATGGGTTTTACACTTCTACAAGGAAGAGACTTTAAAGAGGATTCTGAGACTGACCGTGCCGAATCAATCATGGTCACAGAAAGTTTAGCAAAAGAATTCCAATGGGATAATCCAATTGGCAAAGAAATAATCTATCATGATACTGTTAAGCTATCGGTAATTGGTGTGCTGAAAGATGTTTACACGCAAGGGCTCTGGCGAAAAATGGATCCGATGATTCTGCGCTTGGCCGATAAGCAAACATTCACCTATTTGATTGTGAGTGCCCCTGCTGGAAAGATTTTAGAACTAAAAACTGTGATGGAAAAGCAATGGAAAGAACTGTTTCCTGATAAATTATTTTCAGCTCACGTCATGAATGACCTTACTATCCAGGCGATCACCGTAAATGAAAATTTGGTCATCATGTTCACCGTCCAAGGCATTGTAGCCATCCTACTTTCTTCTATTGGACTCTTTGCGCTGGTATCTTTGAATATAGTGAAGCGAATGAAAGAGATTGGAGTGCGCAAAGTATTAGGGGCCACAGTTGCTCAAATTACTTTCATGGTCAATCAGGAATTTTTTATGATCTTAACTTTGTCATTCATCGGTGGGTGTATTGCCAGTTATTACTTAGCGAATGGACTCATGGGTGCTATCTGGCAGTATTATCAAGCTACTTCCCTCTTCACTTTTGTGGGAGCGGGAGTTACCTTGCTCCTCATTGCGGGAAGCACCATTGTTGTTAAAGTATTTAAAGCAGCTAGTATAAACCCCGCAGAAACACTCAAAGAAGAATGAAGGCAACTATAGTTCTTTCCCTACTTATTATCAGCCAGCTTTTATCCCATGTGGGGTCAGCTCAGCAAAAATTGGAAATCGAAATTACCAACTTAAAAAATGACAAGGGCTTTGTCCTGGTGGAGTTATTGGATGAAAACCAAAAATCAATTCATGGATCAAAAGGGTTGATCAAAGACAAAAAATCTTTGATCTCAATTGAAAACCTAAAGCAAGGTAAGTATGCCATTAGGTATTTTCATGACCAAAATGTAAATGACAAGTTGGATACGAATTGGTTTGGTATCCCTTCTGAAGGCTATGGGTTTTCAAATGATGCGTACGGTGCTTTTGGGCCTAAGCCTTTCAAAGATTGGCTTTTTGAACTTAATGATAGAACCAAGATTGTGCTGAAAACAAAAAACTGAGAGGAAGATACAGGCGGAAAGCTATGTCCGATTTTCAAACCACATATCCTCAAATTAACTTTTTGATACTCTCCTCTGCATAGCCAGCCGAAGTGGTCATGCCTTTTCCGCCAATGGCAGTTCGGATATGTATTTTATCTTCGATGTCAATCTCCACAATGTCTTTTTCGTTGTGCTGAGGATAAAAACCTGACCAGGCAGTTGCAATTTTAGTTACGTCAAAGTTGACAATGCGTTGGGCTTCATTTAGCATTAACTGGTTGATGTATTCATTTTGTGCAAATCCCAAGTCATCGGTGTGGTTCACGTCAGCGTATTCGTGCGAGTCACCAATAATAATCGAGCCATCCATTGCTTTTTTAAAGAGAATGTGAATTCCCCATTTCTTCAATTCGATCAAATGGTCGGGTGTCTTTATGTTTTTATATGAAGCGCACTCTTGAAATGACTCATACCTCCTAATGGTCAGGCCTGTTAATATGTTGCCTTCCAGCGCCACCGTCTGCAAGGGAATCGTACGCAGCATTTGCAGTTTACTGGTCACAATTCCACTTTGTTTGAAAAGATCAGGAAACAATAATTTGAATTCACCGCCATTGCAAACAATGACTTTATCGGATATGAAAGCTTCTTTTTGGGTAGAAGTTACGTTGACGTGATCTCCGGAAATGGTGCAGTCTATTATTGTCGTTGCTGGTCGATAAGTGAGGTTCTGAAATTGCTGAGTCACGTAAGTCAGTAAGTTGAAAATCATTTTTTCCGGTTCCGCGCTCACCTCTTGTGGAAAAAGCAATGCCTCTTTGCAATAGTTACCATTTAACGCTGGCCACTTTTCCAAACATTGATGCGTATTGAGCAGTTCTGCCTGATAGCCGCGAGTGTCCATCATCGCCTTCAATTCATGGATTAGTTGTTGTTCATCGTTATCTGACGCGATGTAAACACTTCCATTGTTTCTGATGGAGATATCATATTCTTTCTGGATCTGATTGTAGATAGCGGTACCCCTCACGCCATAGTCGAACCAATCCGCGCCCATGCCGGAAGGCACCACCTGACCGAAATTTCGAACGGTCGCTTGGGTAGGGAATTGATCCTTTTCAACCAGCAAAACTTCTTTGCCGAGTTTAGCGGCATGGTAAGCGTGAAATGTCCCTAGCACTCCTGCGCCGACAACAATAACGTCAAAATGATTCTTCATTTTTTAACTCGTAATTTTCTCAAGTTGGTTAATTGGTATTATTAAACTGTTAATCAAACAAGAATTCTTTTCACAAAAGCTGTGTAAATGAAGAGCTAATAAAATATAAAGCTGTCATCGTAAATTGATGAATGGAAAGACGATATTCCAACTAATTAAAAATACTACATTTGATCGATTGATTGTTGTGTTTTCTTAAACCAAATTTCCTTACACCCTCATGAATAGATTCATCTTGCTCGTTTGTTTACTCTTTCTAGCCATAACATCGTTTTCACAATCTCTGGATATTATCCGAGGCCCTTATTTGAATAGTGTGTCATCCACTTCAGCGGTTATTCGTTGGCGAACTGAAAAGCCGACCGATAGCAAAGTGTTCTTTTCCACCGACCGCTTTAAAGTTGAGCAGGCCAGTGTGGTAAGTGAGGCCGAGCTAGAAACAGATCATGAACTTGTTATTTCTGGTCTTTCTCCTGCCACCAAGTATTTTTACTCAGTGGGTGCTAATAGCGCCAAACCGAAAATGTACGAAGACCAGTTTTTGGTAACGGCTCCACAAGTAGGATCTACTTCACCGCTGCGCATTTGGGCGTTGGGTGATTTTGGTGATGGCTCAAAAAATCAACTTAATTGTCGTGACGCGATCATTAAAGAAACCACCGATCACCGACCTGATGCGTGGCTTTGGCTAGGAGATAATGCCTATAACATTGGCTTGGATGAAGAGTATCAGCGCCATGTTTTTAGAGTTTACCAGGAAAGCTTTTTTAAGAATACCAATCTTTATCCTTCTCCCGGCAACCATGACTACGGAAGAGCAAAACGCAATCCGACCGATGTTTCGTACTTTAAAATATTCACGATGCCTAAGGACGGAGAGGCTGGCGGAATCCCTTCCGGGTCGGAATCTTACTATGCAGTTGATTTTGGAAACGTACACTTGATTTCTCTGGATTCACAAGGTGAATTGGATGGAGGGTTTCGAATTTATGATACCTTGAGCAAACAGATTACGTGGTTGAAGAAAGATTTGACGGCCAATAAGTTGCCTTGGACTATTGTTTACTTTCACCATCCTCCCTATACGAAGGGATCGCACGATTCTGATCGCGAGAATGAATTGGTGAAGATCAGAGAAAATTTACTCACTATCCTTGAGCGCTTTAAGGTCGACTTGGTTTTAACTGGCCATAGCCACGTGTACGAGCGCACTCATCCACTTCGCGGTCACTATGGCGAAGCCAACACGTTTGATCCCACGAAGCATGTAGTTGAAAAGAAGGATTCACCGAATAACTACCGTGTTGGAAAAGAAGGTCAAGGAGTAATCTACATTGTAAGCGGTTCAGGTGGCCAGGTGGGCGGCCAGGCGGAGGGGTACCCGTTACGGGCGGCTACTTATTATAATACAACGGTCGGTGGGTCGCTACTAATGGATTTCAACGACAATCGGTTGGATGCAAAATGGATTTGCGCTGATGGGCAAATCAGGGATCGGTTTTCGATAACTAAAGAAAAGTAGTTATCACGTCCGAAACACTTTTTGCTGTCAATCAACGACATTTTTTAGCTTTCATTTCACCGTTAAAAAATAAAAAACCAGCATCACTACTTTCCGCTTACTGGTGTTGAGCGGATAATGTGGTTTAGAGGCGTCAAAATAAATTGAATCGCCTTCGCGCAAAGAAATTTTTTCGTTTTGAATGTAGTAGTCGCAATCACCTGACAATACGTATTTGAATTCAAAGCCGTCAGTGGTGGTAGCTTTACTTTTAGACTTAGGTTTAATTGATAACAAAACTGTCTCCATCGTACATCCCTGAAGTGATTGAGCCAGGATGAATCTATAGTCGAACCCAGGGCGATTCTCTTTTTTAATGTGTTTGTATTCTTTTCGTTTGATGTGAAGATAGTTTTGACTACTAGCGGCTGAAAGCGTATCGAAAAAGTCTTGCGGTTTTATCTCCAGTGCATTCATGATGTTGAATAAAACCGGAACGGACGGAATGGTTCTTGAGTTTTCGATTTTAGAGATCAGCCCTTTCGTTAAGTTAGTGCGTTCACTCAGTGTTTGCAGTGTAAGGCTCTTTTCATTTCGTAACGTCTTGATTCTTTTAGCGATAAGGGGAATCAGCTCTTCTTGTACCATAGTTGTTTGTTTCCTATTTGTAAACTTTTTGTTGACAATGCAAGCTATTGTGCAAGTATGAACTGATTGTTAATGAAAAGATATGTTTGTTTCTCTTCCAATGGCCGTTTTTCCCCATTGGCTTTAAGCGAGTGTGAATATTTTTTTTTTCACTCGCCTATTCTTAACCGATCAATAACCTACGTCTAAACTCAACATCAATTGTTAAATTAATCTTTGAGCAAGCTAAGTGCTCATAAACCATAGATGTGTGCTGGCGAAAACTAAACCCAATTATTAGTATGCTTAAATTTTTACAAAACAGTTTGTGCAAGCAGTTTATGATTCCCAGAGTTGGGATTTTCCTGTTTGTGCTGATGACCTGTTCCGCTGCAATGGCACAGGAGTTCCAGGTATCCGGAAAGGTGACCTCCGGAGAAGACCAAAGCCCGCTTCCGGGCGTAAACATTTTGGTGAAGGGCACAACAAGTGGAACAATCTCGGATGCCAATGGAGCTTTCACGATTAACGTAGGCTCGGCCAACGATGTGTTGGTGTTCTCTTTTGTCGGTTTCACTTCTCAGGAAGTTCCTATTGGGGGACGCACCTCGTTTGATGTGACATTGGCATCTGATGCTAAGCAGCTTTCAGAAATTGTGGTGACTGCTTTAGGTGTTGAAAAGGACAAGGCAAAACTTGGATACGCCATACAAGACGTGAAAGGTCAAGATCTGACAAAAGCACGTGAGCCCAACGCGATTAACTCGTTGGTAGGAAAAGTGGCTGGTTTGAACATTGGTTCTTCTTCTGAAATTTTAGGTGCTCCCACTATTTCATTGCGTGGCCGCACACCCTTTTTCGTAGTCGATGGCGTTCCATTGGTATCGGATACCTGGAACATTAGCCCAGACGATATCGAAAGCTATACTGTATTGAAAGGTCCTGCCGCGTCCGCACTTTACGGCTCTCGCGGAATCGATGGAGCGATCATCATTACCACCAAAAGGGGTTCAAAGGATAAAAGAGGCTTTAGCATCGATTTCAATTCATCAACAATGGCTGAAAATACATTTTTGACTATACCTAAAGTTCAGGATGAGTACGGCCCTGGTGATCATGGACGATATGCTTTTGCTGACGGAAAAGGAGGTGGATTGAACGATTCGGATTATGACGTTTGGGGACCCAAGTTTAATGGCCAACTCATTCCTCAGTACGATGGAGAATATACACCAGGCACCAGTTACACCACAACTTTCCCCAGCGGTGCTTCATTTACAGGAAACATTAAACCAACGCCCTGGGTCGCCCGTGGTAAGGACAATCTTGGTAGATTTTTGGAATCGGGTTTACTCTCCACTAATAACCTAGCTATTTCGGCAAGCGGAGATAACTATGATTTACGTTTCTCCTACACACACAGCTATCAGAAAGGGCAGGTTCCCAATACACAGCTAAATGCTGATAACTTTAATCTTTCTGCCGGTTTCGACTTTTCAGATCGAGTTCGTCTTGAGTCGAACATTAACTATAACCGCCAGTATACTCCAAACATTCCCGATGTGCAATATGGCCCCAATAGTATGATTTACAACATCATTATTTGGGGTGGTGCTGATTGGAGTATGGATGATATGAAAGACTACTGGCAACCGGGAAAAGAGGGTATTCAGCAGCGATATGCTGACTATACCCGATACAACAATCCCTATTTCTTAACGAAGGAGTGGTTGCGTGGTCACAACAAAACTGATATCTACGGTAATCTGTCGCTGAAGTTTAAAGTTACAGACGATTTGGAATTATTGGCTCGAACTTCCGTAACGACTTACGATGTCTTAAGATCTGAGAAATTTCCTTACTCGGCAACGGTGTATGGACGCGAGCAGGCAAAAGGCGATTACCGCGAAGATCGGAGAACATTGTTTGAAAATAACACCGATGTACTGGCCACTTATAATAAGAAGGTTACTCCTGATATTTCTCTAACTGCTTCTGTGGGTGGTAATATTAGAACGTATGACTATCAATCTTCTTACGTGACAACCGACTACTTGAACGTACCTGCGTCTTCATTGACTCCAGGCGCGTACACATTTGACAATTCGTTAAACCCTATTAAAGCCTACAACTATAATGCTCCTATGTCGGTGCTTAGTGGATATTGGTTTGTCGATGCATCTTTTAAGAAATGGATTAATCTTGGTTTAACGGGTCGCTGGGATAAGAATTCAACCCTTCCAGCTGCGAAGAATTTAGGTTTCTATCCTTCTGCATCGTTGAGTTTTGTGCTTTCAGAAGCACTTAAATTGCCGCAAGCTATTTCTTTCTTAAAGTTGCGCACTTCCTATGCACAGGTTAACAAGGGAAATACATTTGCAAATATCGGCCCAACACCAAGTGCTGCTTTTCCTTTGGGATATGGCTCCACCTACTTTTCTCCTTATGATGGACCAGATTATTCCAACTCAGCCGTGTATAGCACGCCTTTAGTGTACGACAACAAGCCGGGAGCGTACTTTCCAAATACGCTAACAAACAGCAATCTTAATACTTATCAAACAACGGGTACAGAAGTCGGTTTAGATGTCCGTTTCCTTTCAAACAGGATCGGATTAGATTTTACTTACTTTAATAATATTGATGGTCCACGTATTTCGGCACAATCATTACCTTCTTCCACAGGCTACACTGGCTTTTTAACAAATGGGGAAAAAACCCAACGCGAAGGCTTGGAGATCACTTTGAATGCGAAGCCAATTGATAAGGGAGATTTCAAATGGAATGTACTCGTTAACTGGTCTACTTTCCAGGAAACCTGGAAAGAATTTGCACCCGGTCAAACTCGCCTAGGGTTCTATAAGATTGGTGATCGCACCGATGGCTATTATGCAGGTGCGTTTTACAAAACGCCAGACGGACAGCTTATCAACGATGCCGGTGGTAGACCCATTCGTACCAATGTTTCTCAATTTCTTGGAAATCTGAATCCCGATTGGTCATGGGGCTTCACGAATAAGTTCAGCTATAAGAATTGGGGTCTGACCGTGCAGTTTGATGGTAGAGTGGGTGGCAAAATTGTTAACTATATCCAACGTCAAACATTCCGTGGAGGCCGTCATATTGAAACCGTTCAAGGTGCCATGGGTATTGCTCGCGCTCAAGACGAACTTGGTGTGAAAGCCTATGTGGGACCTGGCGTGTTGATCAGTAACGGACAAACGATCAAGTACGATCCGGTTACCGGAGCGATTACTAATTACAGTGAATTACAATTTGCACCTAACACCACCGCTACCTTTTTGCAAGATTATATCAGCCGCTACTATGCCGCAGAAGAAGCGAACCTAATGAGTCGCTCTTATGCGAAATTGCGTGAAGTAACGCTGTCATACAACGTGCCTGCAAGTGTGTTGAAGAGTTCTTTTATCAGAGCCGCCTCATTGTCACTAGTAGGAAGGAATCTGCTCTACTTTGCTGAGAAGAGCGATATGGATATCGATCAGTTCACCGCACCTAACGGCTACGCGGATCTACAGTCTCCTTCTTTGAGACGTTATGGGTTCAATGTTAACCTTACATTCTAATATTTTTTGAGTATGAAAAATTCAATAACACTTATTTTAATTGTTGTGCTGGCTTTCGGCACTTACAGCTGTCGCGATTTCGATGTGCTGCCTAATAATCCGAACCGCCCTTCTGCCGTTCCGCCTTCTTTGATTCTTCGTGGAATCGAGAGCGATATTAATGAGCGACCTTGGAGCCTGGAACACCGCCAAAATCAATTTTGGTGCTGCAATTACAACTACTATGGCACCAATGAATATTGGACCAAAGCAGATTTAAATTTTTTGACGCTGAAAAACGTGCTAAAAATGGAAGAAGCTGCCAAAGCCAGTACTAAGGCAACGCCTTATGGCGCACTCGGCAAATATTTCAAAGCCGTTTTGTACACCAGAATGACGCAAAAAGTAGGTGACCTTCCATTTACAGAAGCGTTGAAAGGCCTCGAAGACAAAGAGCCCGCCTACAATACGCAAAAGGAAATTTATGTTCAGGTTCTAAAATGGTTAGATGAGTCAAACGCTGAGCTGAAGACCCTGATTGCTAACAATGATATCTCGTTGGATGGTGACTTCTTATACGGCAATAACTTAACAAAATGGCGCAAGGCAGTTAACTCGTTTACTCTTCGCGTACTTATTAGTTTAAGTAAAAAAGAAGCCGATTCGGAGTTGAACATCAAATCGAAGTTTGCAGCGATTCTTGGCAATCCAACAGAGTATCCCGTATTTACCGCGAATAGCGATAACATGAATTATGTTTTCAATGGTGCAACACAGATTTATCCAACCAACCCTGGCAATAAAGGGTTTGATAAAGGACGTTACAACATGGCGGAGACCTATGTAAAAGGACTTACTACGCTGAATGACCCTCGCGTTTTTGTGGTGTGCAATCCTGCCAAAGCAAAAATCACAAGTGGTGTTTTAGGTAGCGATTTTGCTGCCTATGTAGGAGCACCGTCTGGTCAGAGTTTGGATGATATGTCCTCACAAGCGGGCTTAGGTACTTTTTCTTTTGCAAACCAAAAAAGATACTATTCAACATTAACCGGACCAGAACCAGGTGTTCTTTTGTCTTATTGGGAACTGTGCTTCAATGTTGCCGAGGGCATTAACAGAGGTTGGGCAGCTGGAAACGCGGATACCTATTACCAAAATGGTATTAAAGCTTCCATGGCGTTTTATGGAATCACTGATGGAGCTTCTATCGCTGTAACCGATCAGGATACTGATGCAACCATCGCAACCGTTACGGCTTCAGTCACAAATTATCTTGCACAACCAGCAGTAGTATATTCAGGCAATAATGCAAGTGGATTGAATCAAATACTTACTCAGAAGTACTTGGCTTTTTTCCAAAATTCTGGATTGGAAGCTTACTTCAACTACAGAAGAACTGGTGTGCCAGTGTTTCATGCAGGCCCCGGCACCGGCAACACAGGAGTGATCCCAAGACGCTGGTTGTATCCTTCAGATGAATCTTTTTACAACGTTTCAAATTTAAATGCAGCCTTGTCCAGCCAATTCGGGGGTGTAGATGATGTAAATAAGGATCTCTGGATTGTTAAATAATACTTGCTAGGTGTTTTTTTAATCAATTTCCGGGGCTCTGAAAAGACCCCGGATTTTTTTAACCCTTTTTTTACTGATAATTCTACAGAATGATAAGAAACTACTTTTGTGTGCTTTGCTTTGCTTTGTTAATCGCTTGTCAGCCCGAAAAAAGAAAAGTGAAGGTATTGCAAGTGCCGGGTGTCAATGAATACGCGGTCATTAACGCAAAGGGAAATTCAGTATTGCCCAGCGGCAGATACGTCACGCCCGCGGGCGAAACGATTCGCATTGATCGAGCCCCGTACGGCTTGAGTATATCGCCTGACGGAAAGAAGGTACTCGTTCTACATCACAACGGAACGGTTACCATTTCTGATGCTTTCAACTTAAATACCAGCGTCCGCATTCCAAGTTTTGATAAAAAAATAGCGCCCGTGATGGAAGGCGCATCGTTTCTGGGAGCCGCTTTTTCGGCAGATTCTAAACTGGCCTACTTGAGTGGAGGCGATTTAGGCAAAATAGTTGTGTTGGATGTACTCACCTATAGAAAAGTTGACCAGATCAACTTGAATGGCGTTTTCGAGGGAGTTGACTATCAAGAAAGTTTTACGTCTGATTTGGCGATCGACTATGACCGCAATGAATTGTTCGCATTAGATCGGGCGAATAACCGATTGGTAAGAATTGATTTACAATCGAAAAAAATTATTGCTTCTGTAAAAGTAGGACGGATTCCATTTGGTATTGCATTAAGCAAGGATAAAAAGTATGCGCTTGTTGCGAATGCAGGATTATTTGAATACCCCGCAGTGCCGGGCGTTACCAAAGAAAACCGTGATACGATGATGTTGGAGAAACCTCCTTATGGTACTTTCTCGAAGGAGATGGAAGATGGTGTGGAGGTGGAGGGAAGAAAAATACCAGGCCTTGGAAGTGCTTTAGTTTCTGAAGCGATGAGCGTGTGGACAATTGATCTAGCATCTAATAGAGTAATTGATCGGCATAAAACGGGTCTTCAGATTGGTCAACTGATCGAAGGAGCAGAAATTGTGGGCGGGGCAAGTCCCAATTCTATTGTGGTGGGAACAAAGTATGCCTATGTTTCCAATGCCACCAACGATAATATTTCAGTTATCGATTTAGAGAATCATTCTATCAAAGAAGAAATTCCAATTCTAGTCGATGAGCGAATAGATAAATACCGCGGCCTTACACCTTTTGGATTGACATTAAGCAAAGATGAGCAAACGTTGTACGTTGCCTTGCTAGGCTTTAATGCCGTGGCTGTGATGGATACGCAAACGAAAAAAACAAAGGGATTGATCCCAACGGGATGGGGTGCTACTCGTGTGAAGCTTTCCCCTGACGAAAAGAAATTATACATCATCTCTGCACGTGGTCATGGAGCCGGCCCCAATGGGGGAGCGAATTTTGAAGAGCCACCGCAAGGCACCTACATTGGCGACATTCAATTAGGAACTTTACAAGAGGTAGATGTACCTACAGATGAGCAACTAAAGCGCTACACCAGTCAAGTGCTTACCAATACTTTTCGCGAAGTTGACATGGAGGATGACGGAAAAAACCCGTTGCCGCCTCTGCCGAAACTTCGCGAAAGCCCAATCAAGTACATTGTGTACATCAACAAAGAAAATCGTACTTACGATGAAGTATTCGGCCAACTAAAAAATGGAAAAGGAGATTCAACCTTAGCGCGCTTTGGAGTTGATGTCGCCTATACACTGCCGGATTCGATGAAAAATAAATTTCAAGGATTGAAGGTCATGCCCAATCACCACAAGCTTGCCAAACAATTTTCCTATTCTGATAACTTCTATTGTGATTCTGATGCATCCATCCATGGGCACCATTGGTTGGCAGGTGTTATTCCCAACGAGTATGTCGAAGCCAATTCGTCATCACGAGGTACGTTCAATACTTTTTCATCGGCACCGGGCAGACGGTTTCCTAAATCAACAGGGGCGATTGATCCGGAAGATTACAATGAGATTGGTGGAATGTGGGAAGCGCTGGAAAGAAATAAGGTTTCGTTTTATAGCTTCGGAGAAGGCAACGAATATGCGGGAGTTTGGGAGGAATGGAATCATACTTCTTTTGGTGCCCGTCAGCCCGTTGTGTTCCCGATGCAAAATGCGCTCTATAAAAATACCTCCTGGAACTATGCCGGCTTCAATATGAATATTCCAGACCAGTATCGAATGGATCAATTTGAAGAGGAGTTTACCAAACGATGGATCAAAGGAAACGAAAAAATGCCCAGCCTGATTGCTATGCAAGTACCTAACGATCACGGTTCAGATCCAAGGCCCACAGCAGGATTCCCATATGTACATTCATTTATGGCAGATAATGATTTGGCGATTGGTCGGATTCTTCACTTTCTGTCACGCACAAAATATTGGAAGAATATGCTGGTGATCATGATGGAAGACGATCCCCAAGGCGGGGTAGACCACATTGACGCACATCGATCTGTGTTGATGATGGCGGGTCCATACATTAAGCGTGGCTACGTTTCAAATACACATGCGAATTTTGGCTCACTGGTCAAGACAGTGTACAATATTTTGAACGTGCCGTATGTCAATCAATATGATGCCACCGCTTCCTTGCTGCAAGATTTTTTTACCGACAAGCCCGACTTTACGCCTTATACATTAGAACCTTGTGATCTTCGTATCTTCGATCCGCAAAAAGCCATGGATGTTTATCACAAGACGTTTGATATGAAGAAAATTATGGCTGGCCCGGAAATGGATAACGAAGAAAAACAGAGGGCTGCTTTCTATCAGCAACATAAAAAACCTTTGGCATCGCTATCAAAAAAATAAATAGTATTTATTTGATTTTGCTTTTAGTACTATCAGGGTAAAGCAAAAGCAACTTGGAAATTGATTCGTCCCCACGTTTTTGTTGGTCGCTTGAGTACTTTCGAATTTTTTAAAAGACACCTCGCGTTTTCAAACACGCTTTGTCTGGTTGCACTTAACAAGTTAACGCTCCGTTTAACAGGTCGTACTGCAAATTGCTTTTTGTAAACTACGTTAGCGATCATAGTATAATCTAAACAATCTTAACTCACCGCTAACCGAAAAATAACACTGAGTTTGATTTTCGTTCTCAAAGCCTATGTTATTTTGTAGTGTATAACCTTGAGGACTTAAACCAAAATTCATCTACTCTTCACTTAAAAAAATTTTTATGAAAAAATTTTACCAGTTTTTCCACAATGAGCATCAATTGCTAACATCGTATCTAAAGTCTTTTTTAGTAGTTGGGGTATTATCTTTTATCAACTTGCAGTCGCAAGAATTATTTGCAAAAGACCACAACTTTCAAGCTGAAATTGCGGTAACGGGCAATGTAAAAGATGAAAATGGCGCTCCGCTTCCAGGTGTTAATATCCTGGAAAAAGGCACTTCGAACGGAACTGTCAGTGATGCAAATGGTAACTACCGAATCATCGTCTCATCATCACGATCGATTTTGATTTTTAGTTTTATTGGATCTGAAACCCAAGAAATCACGGTTGGAGACCGGTCGGAGATTTCCGTGTCACTGTTGGCAAGTATTGAGACTCTATCAGAGCTTGTAGTAGTTGGCTATGGCACTCAAAAAAGGGCGGATGTTACCGGTGCCATCGCTTCTGTCAAGCGCGATGATTTTAATAAAGGCGTGTTCAATAATGCGGGCGAGCTTTTGCAGGGCAAATTGTCAGGGGTAAACATTACCGGAAGTAGTGGCGAACCTGGGGCTGCGCAAAAAATAATCATCCGCGGTATGGGTAGTTTGCGTACGGGAACGCAGCCCCTATTTGTAGTTGATGGTTTTCTTCTTGATAATTCGAATACCGGCTTAGCTACCAACCCACTAAATTATCTTAACCCAACTGATATTGAAAGCATCGATGTGTTGAAGGATGCCAGTGCTGCGGCAATTTATGGATCCAGGGCAGGTAATGGCGTTGTGGTGATTACAACTAAAAAAGGAAAATCAGGAAAAGCGGAGGTGAATTTTTCAATCTCTACTGGGGTGTCCTCAGTATCCAAAAAGATACCAGTATTCAGTGCCGATGAGTTTCGCAGGCAAGTAGTGGCCGAGGGCGGTCTTCTGGAAGACTTAGGTGGAAATACAGATTGGCAAGATGAACTGACCCAAACGGGGGTAACTACAAATGCTAATTTGTCGTTGAGTGGTGGCGCAGATAAGTTTTCTTATTTTGCCTCAGTTGGACTGCAAGATCAAGATGGAGTCTTAAAGAACAGTAACCTTAAACGCTATTCCGGGAAATTGAATATGACCCAGAAAGCGTTAAACGATAAGTTGAATATAGAGTATAACTTGACTGCATCCCGCACTGAGAATTTACGTCCCCCGATAAACGATATTACAAGTGGTATGCTGACCTTAAACCCGACCATACCAGCATTTACAAATGGCGAGCCAACACTGTTACCCACCAACGCTTTAAATCCTCTTAAGAGGAATGACTTATACAGTGATAAAGCCACCAATAACCGTATTCTGGCTTCCGTTTCGCCATCGATAGAAATAGTGAAAGGTCTGGTCTATAAATTGAATTTGGGTGTTGATTATTCTGTCACTAATCGGGACGAGCAATACAAGCCATTTCCGGCAGTTGCAAACGAGGCGAATATCGCCAATGGTGCTTTGGCAACTACAATCGGTTCAAATACAAATGAGTTAGTGGAGAATACCCTTACGTATAATTGGAAAAAAGATGCTCATTCGGTTGTGCTATTGGCTGGGCATTCTTACCAAAATATATTAAATGAAGTCAGAACAACTGCTTATTCGGGTTTTGCAAATAACGGTCTTGAGCCTAAATATCAAGATCAAACGAGTGGCACCACTGTTCAATTTCTAACTACCCTAACCTCAAGCGCTGAGAGAAATGAGCTACAAGCTGTCTTTGGTCGATTAAATTATGGATTTGCAGATAGATATTTAGTTACGGCTACACTGCGTGCTGATGGATCCTCCAAATTCGGGGACAATAACAAATACGGTTACTTCCCTTCGGTTGCTTTAGGGTGGAACATTATTAACGAGAGCTTCATGTCTAACTCGTTTTTTCAAAATCTAAAGCTACGGGCGAGTTGGGGACAGACTGGTAACCAGGAGATACCGTCTAAGATTAGCAGAGAAGGCTTTATAGATTCCCGACTGGCAACAGGTGACCAGAGTCTCAATACGTACCCGCTTGATCCTAGTGCTACATCGATCATTGGTTATCCCTTTGGATTTGCTTCCACTCGTGTGGCATTCCCTGATCTACAGTGGGAGGTATCCACACAGACCGATATCGGAATTGATTTCGCACTGCTTGATTACCGGTTGACCGGTACCTTGGATTATTTTAACAAAATCTCTAGTAAACTAATTCTAAACACAACGACACGAGATCCGGTTTTGCCTTTACCTACCGCTTGGACCAATATCCCCAATATGACGATCCAAAATAATGGTTTGGAGTTATCACTAAATTACAATGGTAATTCGAAAGGCAATTTTTCTTATAGCATTGGCGGTAATGTTACCTACATTACAAATACGGTGAAAGATTCACCCGCTACCGTCTTCACTACAGGTGCGGCCTCAGGCTCAGGTCAAACAGGCGCTACCATCAATGGATATGTTAATAATCAACCCATAGGCGCTTTTTATATGCTTGAATTCGATGGGATTGGAGATAACGGACTTAACCGATTTAAGGACACCAACGGAGATGGCGCTGTGTTAGCCAATGACCGCAGGGTTGTTGGCAATTCGATTCCTGATTTTATCTATGCGTTTAATGCGAACTTTAAGTACAGAAATTTTGACTTAGGTTTTAACTTTAATGGTGTTGCCGGAAACGAGATTTATAATCATACTACCATGACGTTGTTCAATAAGGCGCAATTGACAAGATCGAATAATACAACCGATTTTGCCGTCCAGTTCCCCAACGAGTCATCCAGTAATTCCAATACCGTGTCCACCCGTTATTTGGAAAATGGTTCTTTCCTAAGATTGAATAATGCCACCCTGGGATACAACTTGAGCTCGTCAAAAATAGGCCTAGGTAATGCATTCCGAAACATTCGCCTTTCCGTAACCGGTCAAAACTTATTTACGGTAACCGATTATTCAGGATATGATCCGGAAGTAGACACCGGATCGGCCTCAAATGAAGTCCAAACCTTTGGTATCGACCGATTTACCTATCCAAGAGCGAGAACATTTTTGTTCAGTCTTAATGTAACCTTTTAGAAATAAGACAAACAATTCTTTTAACAAAACACAATAGAGCAATATGAAAAATATAAAGTATAGTAAGACATTTCCGATCGTGGCCTTTTTATTGGTTTTCCTAAGTTGTACGGATCTGAAAGAAGAGATACTGGACGAGTCTCCAAAGGGAACCGGTCAGGCAGAAGTTGTTAGTGGTAACGTAGCGCCAACGTATGGTTTTTTGCGCAACGTATGGCTGCATACGCGTAATTTCGGTCTTCAAGAGGTTGCTTCAGATGAAGCCATTATACCCAATCGTGGAGGTAGAGATTGGTTTGATGGTGGAAAGTTTATTGAAGTTCACCAACATTTAATGCCCCCTGGAAATTCCCTTGTAGGCGACACCTGGACTGATCTAAATACAACACTAGCAAGGGCAGTGGTGGCAGAAGAAAAACTTAAATCTGAAGTCGAATCGGGTAATACTGAAGCCCAGGATCCACTTTATGAAATGATTGCTATGAAGGCATACCTTAATCTGCAGTTGTTAGATAATTGGGGTCTCGTCTTTAAGAAATCTATATTGAAAGATCTATCTGAGATTTTAAGAGGCCAAAAAGCCATCGATTATCTGGAAAGTGAGCTTTTGTCGATCGTTAATGTGATCAATGATAAAAAAGGCCCTGGGAGATTTTCGAGAAATGCCGTGAAGGCTTTGTTGGCACGGTTGTATTTGAATGCTGCCGTTTATAGAAATCCTTACGGAACTCCAGAATTCAAACCAGCAGATATGCAAAACGTTATAAAGTACACAAACGAAATTATAGCTGGGCCTTACGCGTTGTCTCCTGAGTATTTTGCAGTTTTCAATGATAACAACAATTCCAATCGCGAAGTCATATTCTCACTTGACCAACGAGGTGTGCTTCAAACTGAGCATAGCCGATGGGCCTATTGGTCTATATCCGGTGACTTGGTACCAAGACCTGAGTGGCCGAATACACGCGGTACAGATGCAGCCGCTATGACCACAGATTTTTACCAGACCTGGGTGGATGCCTATGGCAATGTAGACCCTGCCGTGGCCGATGCACGCTTCTTCCAGGAAAACACGATTGTCCCCTCGAACCTTAAAAATCTTACAGGGATTACCCCAGCGAATGATTCGGAACATTATTTTTGTGTAGATGCCAAAAGTTTTCAGATAAATAGGGGAATACTTCGCGGCAATATATGGGGGCCAAGAAAAGATGCGGCTGGTAAAATTTTGACGTGTGCCGATGGTAAAGTACGAATTTACCCCGTTATCAATGCACGAACCAGCGGTGCAAGCCGTGCGTATGTTGACCATATAAAGCAAGTTGATTTCACTGACCAAGGCAGCTTGCATCACACAGGTTACCGATTCTCAAAGTATCAGTTTAGCAGTACCGCTCCTGATTGTTGCAATTACAGTAGTGTCGACATTGTTTTGATCCGGCTAGGAGAGATTTATCTGATGCGTGCCGAAGCTAAATTGAGAAGTGGAGATAATGCTGGCGCATTGGCAGATGTAAATACGCTTAGAACCTCCAGAAATGCTCGGCCTGCACAAACGCCTGCTGCGTTAACGTCAATAAACCTTGATATTTTATTCCGTGAATCAGGATTTGAACTTTATTGGGAGGGCTTTAGGAGAAATTATCAAATACGGTTTGGCAAATATGAAGGCGGTTGGACAGGTAAGACGGATGGTGATGTGAACAAAAGACTATTCCCCATCCCGCAAAAGGCAATTGATGGTTCTTCTAGTCTGGCGGGATTCTTATCACAGAACCCTGGATATTGATTGACTCTGGTTAATTGTCAAAATTACTAAATCATGAAAAGGTCGAAAGCTCAAAACTGCTTTCGACTTTTTTCTAATCTACAAGGCGTAAAAATCATCTAGATTGACTATTCTCTAACAGTTAATTATGAATCAAGTATACAAGAGTCTTACTTCAATGGTTTTGGTTTGCGTGTCGTTTGCCTCACTCAATGGGCAGACGCTCAAGATGAACCAGACTCAGGTAATTGGTAGTCATAACAGTTACAAAATTGGAATTGAAAAGCCATTGATGAACATCATTTTGTCTGAACGCCCAGAAGCAATAGGTTTGGATTATAACCACATTCCCATTTCGCAACAATTAGATTTGGGACTGAGAAGTTTGGAGATTGATGTGCTGTACGATCCCGAAGGTGGTAGGTTTTCAAAACCTAAGGGGCTTGACATGCTGATGGCTTTAGGGATGGAACCCATGCCCTACAACACCGATGTCATGAAGGATCCCGGGTTTAAAGTGCTGCATGTTCCGGATATCGACTTTAGAACTCATTGCTCTACCTTCAAAGTATGCTTATCGGATATTAGAGATTGGTCAAGATCACATAACGATCATTTACCGATTATCATCACCATCAATCCAAAGAGTTCAGGACTTGATAGGCCCGGTTTTGCTAAAATCATCCCGTTCGACAGGGATGTATTAGATGCACTTGATAAGGAGATTTTAGAGATTTTTAAAGTGACTGAGTTGGTTACGCCAAGCCAGGTAAAGGGAAGAAAGAAAACATTACGCCAGGCAATTGTGGATAATGGCTGGCCCAACCTTGCAAAAGCGAGGGGGAAAATACTTTTTGTATTGGATGCAGAAAAGGAGTTGACAGAATTGTATCTGAAAGGAGATGATGACTATGAAAGGCCGATGTTTTCCAACACCGATTCGAAAAATCCGCATGGTGCTTTTATTATCATGAATGATCCTCTTAAGCACGAGAAAGATATTGTTGATCTGGTAAAGATGGGATTTATGGTTCGTACCCGTTCTGATGCCGACACTCGCGAGGCACGAACAGGAGACAAGGGCCGGTTTGAAGCAGCCATTCGGTCTGGGGCACAGGTAATCACTACAGACTATTATCAAAAATCATTGAGCCCAAACAAAGACTTTGAAATTACTTTTGATGGTAAATATAGCCAATGTAATCCAGTGCTTTTAAAGTCGGCAGCCTGCAACTTAAAGTGACGTATTATAAACGTACCAGTAGTACAGGTTTATTAGCTTTTGAGTAACATCATTTTATCCAAGTTTTGGGTATTGATTTACTTTAATATATACTTGGCATGATACAATTTAGAATTCTTATTCCACTCATATTGCTTGGCGCGATAGAGAGTACAGCACAAGAAAAAATCAAAGTCGATCCATCGGCAGTAAACTTTATATTAATGGGCGATTGGGGCCGAAATGGTGCCGATCATCAAAAACAAGTGGCTCGGCAGATGGGAAAAACTGCTTCTGAGGCCAGCGTGGACTTCATTATTGCTGCTGGCGATAATTTTTATCCAAAAGGAGTAGTGAGTGAATTTGATCCGCTTTGGAAGTATTCATTTGAGGATATTTATACAGACTTTTCTTTGCAATGGGATTGGTATCCTGTGTTGGGCAACCATGATTATGGGTCAAATCCACAGGCGCAGGTTGCATATTCAAGCATCAGCCGTAGGTGGCAAATGCCAGCTCGTTATTACTCCAAATTAATAAACGTAGGCAGTAACGGGTATCAAATCTTATTTGCATTTATTGATACCAGCCCGCTCATAAAAGGCTATTATAAGGGGGATGGCCATCGGGTGCATGACCAAGATAGTACTGCTCAAAAGAAATGGTTGGAGGAAACACTGCGTGATGCGCCACCCACGGTAAAGTGGAGGTTTGTAGTGGGGCATCATCCCATGTATACCGGTGGCAGCAGAACAGAAAACCACGATACCCGTAGTATCCGTGGATCGTTGCAACCCATCTTCGAAAAATATCAGGTTGATGCTTACATGGCAGGGCATGAACATAGCCTTCAGCATCACATTACAAGTTTTGGTACTCACCATTTTGTTTCGGGTGCTGCATCTGAAATTACACCAGTGCGTAAGTTACCAATCAGTAAATTTATTGCCTCAGAATATGGTTTTATGTTGTTCTCTATTCAATCCAGTCAGATTTTAGTGCAAACAATCGACTATAACGGAAAGGTGATTTATACCACAACCTTAACAAAATGAAAATCAATCTGCTACTCTTTCAAATATTTCTAGCGCTAAATGGATTAGCACAATCCTCTTCAAGCGTTCAGGTATTTGCACATAACGACTATGTACAACCTATTCCGTTTTTTAATGCATACCGCAATCAGGTAGGATATTTGGAAGCCGATGTTTTTCTGGAACGCGGAAAGCTATTGGTTGCACATACACGAGCCGAGCTAGATGAGCAGCACACATTAGATAGCCTCTACCTCAGACCATTGTTATCCAAGGTTATCTATAACAATGGCTATCCCTTTGCGGATACGAGAAAGCCCCTAACACTAATGCTTGATATAAAGTCAGATGGAGCAACAACATTGACCAGTTTAGTAAAATCGCTAAACAGGTATCCTCAATTGGTTACGGCTAAGCAATTAAGTTTTGTAATCAGTGGCAATATTCCAGACCCGGCAACTTGGAGTCAGTACCCGGACTTTATACACTTTGATGGCCGTCCGGGAATAAAATATTCCGCGTACCAACAGAACCGTATTAGCTTGGTAAGTGATTCGTTTCAGAAATATTCGCAGTGGAATGGTAAGGGTATTATGCCTGATGCAGAACGGACAAAAATTGAAGCGTTAATAAAAGAGGTACATGCTGCTGGTAAAAAAATAAGATTTTGGGCGGCACCAGATTTTACAAATGCTTGGTTGTATTTGATGAAGTTGGAGATTGACGTGATTGGTACCGACCGTGTAGATGAGCTTGTGACTTTCTTAGAAACTTCACCGAAGCGCACCTTTACAAACAAAAAATTTCATGCCATATATACTCCGACAAATTCCCACAATCGGAATGCAAAACCTCGGAACATAATTTTGATGATAGGTGATGGAACTGGCCTTGCACAGTGGTTTAGTGGATACACTTCAAATCACGCACAACTCAATGTTTTCGGAATTAAAGATATTGGATTGGTACAAACGGCATCGGCTGATAGTTATATTACAGATTCGGCCGCAGGAGCTACTGCTATGGCTACAGGCTATAAAACCAAAAACCGATATGTGGGAGTGGATCCGCTTGGTAAACCACTGGTACTTGTAACAGAATTGCTCAAGAGCAGGAATTTTAAAACGGCACTAATTTCAAATGGAGATATTACTGATGCAACTCCGGCATCATTTTATGCTCATCAGCGTGAGCGCAGTTGGAGTGAGGCAATCGCACTTGATTTTCTGGAATCGAAGAATGACATATTAATTGGTGGTGGAGTGGCAGCCTTTCAACAACGGAACGACAGACGGGACTTATTGAAAGAATTATCGGCTAAAGGATACACAACTTCCAGTCGGTTTGCTTTAATCGATTCTGCAAAAAATCAAAAACTTGTAATTATTGATGACTTAGCAATTAAAAAACAACGGGAAGGTCGTGGCGATTTTCTTACCCGTTCCTTCAATAAAACTACTTCCTTATTTACCAATACAGGTGCACCTTTTTTTATACTGCTCGAAGCTGCCCAGGTAGATTGGGGTGGACATAGTAACGATGTGCCCTATATAGTAACAGAGGTATTAGACTTTGATGAGGTAATTGGTGACGCATTAAAATTTGTAGATATCAATAAAGAGACGTTGTTAATCATCACCGCAGATCATGAAACGGGTGGGCTTTCGTTGCTGGATGGGGATATTGAGCAAGGAATTGTTTCGGGCAGTTTTAGTACAAATGATCATACGGCAATACCAGTGCCAGTATTTGCCTATGGTCCTGGCTCCGCCTTGTTTACCGGAGTCTATCATAACACTGAGATTTTCAATAAAATAATGGAATTGCTTGAAAGATAAAATTGTTCGCATTTTTAAATGTATGATCTGGTGTAGAGCATAAACATAACATATCATTAATCACTACAAATAGCATCTTCCATTTTGGTTGTCTTAATTTACTTATCGAATTTCTTTTATGAAGCCTATCCTTTATTTGACCTGCCTTACCTATCTATTTGTTTCTTGTAATTCCTCAAAAACGGAAAACCCAAAAGTTTGGATGTCTTCAGCCCCAGCGGGCGATCGTTACACCAAAATTAATCGAGCAGGGGAGACCATACTTCCCAACGGTCGGATCATTACACCGACCGGAAAACAAATAACCGTTGCGCCCCATCCGTTTGGGTTAACGTTAAGTCCCGATGGTAAGACGATTATCACTGCTAATTCCGGTGTTGGCCCATTTTCAATTTCCATCATCACCGATTACAATTCGGCAAAGCCACAGGTAAAACAAATCCCCGAAACACTCAACCCTGAGAAGGGCTTGTTGGAAGCAACGTTCATGGGCTTGGCCATTTCACCCGACAACCAAAAAGTATTTGTAGCAGGCGGCCAACAAAACCGGATTTATGTTTTTGATTTAAAGACAAACAAGAAATTAGCGGAGATCAGCTGCAACAAATCATTTGATGGAACAGATTATAGCGATGGCTATATTGGTGATCTAGTATTGAGCAAAGATGGATCGAAATTGTATGCGGTCGATCAAATCGGATTTCGCATGATGGTAATCGATACAAAAACCAATCAAGTTATTCACAATATAAAAACAGGTCGCTATCCTTTTGGCATAACCCTTTCGCCTGATGAAAAGACAGTCTATGTTGCCAATGTAGGGATGTTCGAATATTCATACATTAAGAGTTTAGACAAGAAAAGATTAAATGAAACCGCGGCTAAATTTCCGACTTCCGCATATGGCTCCAAAGAAATGAAAGAGGGAGTGAAGAACGACTCGATTGAATTTGCTGGCTTAGGCGATCCGAATGCACCTGAATCATTTTCAGTGTGGGGAATAGATGTCAGTAAGGAAAATCCAGCAGTAACTTCGAAAGTAAAAACAGGTGTGCTGGTGGGAGAGGAGATTGACGGAATTTCTGCCGTGGGTGGATCGAGCCCAAATTCGATGGTTGCCACGGATCAATTTGTGTATGTGAGCAATGGCAACAACGATAATATTTCTGTCATCGATGCAAAACAGAATAAAGTGGTGGAGAGCATCGAATTGAAATTGGATGAACGCCTGGGAAGTTTGAAAGGGGTGATCCCATTTGGACTAACCATTTCCCCCGATCAAAAAAGATTATATGTAGCGGAAGCAGGCGTCAACGCTGTCGGGGTAGTTGATTTAGATTCTAAGAAAGTTCTAGGTCACATTCCAACCGGTTGGTTTCCCTCAAAGCTGAAGGTTACGCCTGACGGCAAGCAGTTGATCGTATCCAATGCCAAAGGCTTCGGCAGTGGGCCTAACGGAGGAAAAGATTTTAAGCCACCTTTTGATCATCCCTATGCCAGTTACCTTGGTGCACTGATGCTGGGCACGGTTTCAATCATTGATATTCCCGCGGACGCGGAATTGAAAGCCCTCACCGAAAAAGTAGTCGCCAATAATTTTAGTTTCAAAGAAGTTGCCTCTGCGGAAAGCGAGAATCCAATTCCCTCATTTCCCAAGGCGAAAGAGTCTCCGATCAAATACATCGTCTTTATTTCAAAAGAAAACAGAACCTATGATGAGGTGTTTGGCCAGCTTCAAAATGGAAAGGGAGATTCTTCTCTCGCTCACTACGCCAAAGATGTTTCGTTCACCAACAAAAAGAAAACGATGAAGGTGGAGAACGCTACTGTAATGCCCAACCATTTGGCATTGGCCGAGCAATTTACAATCAGCGATAACTTTTATGTCGACTCGGATGTGTCGGCTGATGGACACGTGTGGTTGACCAACACTTATCCTAATCAATGGATGGAAACCCACCATCCTGCCTCTTATGGTGGCAAGCGTAGTCAGCGCGAAGAATCAAAAGCTCCCGGTAAATTTGGTATGACGGGGGCAGCCGGGGCGATTTTTCCGGAGAGCTATAATCAAGCCGGGTCTATGTGGGAAAATTTGGAAAGACATGGAAAAGAATTTTACAATTTTGGATTTGGAGTAGAGTTTGACGCGGGTGGTTTTTCAGATTCCACTTTTAAATATGGTGGCGTACGTTACCTCGCGAATTATCCGTTGCCTGGGCCGTTGTACAATCGTACTTCAAGATTGTTCCCGACTTTTAATATGGCGATCCCTGATCAATTCCGCACCGATATTTTTGTGAAGGAGATCACTGAAAAGTATATCAATCCAAAAAAGGAATTGCCTTCTGTGCTGACACTTCAACTGCTTAATGATCACGGAGCGGGTGAGCGTGCAGCGGCCGGGTTTGCATTCAATGAAAGTTATATGGCCGATAACGATTTGGCATTGGGCAGAGTAGTTGAGTTTTTGAGCCATACGGAGTATTGGAAGAACATGATGATCGTTGTTACGGAAGACGATGCACAGGGTGGCCGTGATCACATTGACGCCCACCGAAGCATTCTCATGGTGATCTCTCCCTATGCCAAGAAGAATTTCAACAGTCACCAGCATTTTAGCTTTGGAAGCATCTTCAAAACATTTTGGAATGTATTGGGCACTTCCTATCTGAATCAATATGATTTTGGGGTGAATGATCTAAGCGATTGCTTCACCAGCAAACCAGATTTTACACCCTACAATGCGTTGCCAGTTGATCCGCGAATATTTGATCCCACAAAAGCGATGTCGCCACTTGATGAAAAGTTTGATTGGAAAGCCTTTCGCGATTCGCCAGAACTGGACGATCCTGAGGATATGAAAGAAAATGCGAAAAGAAAAGACGATGGTAGGACAAAAGTAAATCACTAAATATTCTAGATTTAAGATTCAGAATTTGGTTTCTACAAACTTGAAACTTGAATCTTGAGTTTTGAATCTTGAACTTTAAATCTTGATCTTTGAATCGTCCACATGCATGATTAAATTTTTTTCAACAATCCTGTTTTTGTTTTGTACTCAACTTGCCTTTTCGCAATTTAAAGGTGTGATTATTGATCAAACAACACGGCAACCGGTGGCCGATGTTCACGTATCAATTATCAATTCTGCACTCGGCACAGTTAGCGATAAGGCAGGAGAGTTTGTTTTAAACAATTCTGTTGCCGATTCGCTCCGCCTTCGCGTCAGTGCCATTGGCTATTCGACTGTTGAGTACGTAATGGCACGAGAAAGGGAAAACTCCATCGAGTTGATTCCTTCAGCCATTCTTCTCAACAATGCCGTTACCATCACCGCACAACGCAGTGAGCGACTGCCTTTTGATGTGGCTCAGTCCACGTCTTCCATTTCTGCAACTCAACTAGCGGAAATCGCGCCAAGGTCAACGCCTGAAGCGTTGCTGAATGAAACAGGAGTATGGGTTCAAAAGACAAATCACGGTGGAGGCTCACCGATCATTAGAGGCCTTGTGGGTAATCAGGTACTGTTGGTAGTAGATGGAATCCGGTTGAACAATGCCACGTATCGTTATGGCCCCAATCAGTACCTCTCAACGATCGATCCCGGAATAATTGATCGGATAGAAGTTAACAGAGGAAGTGGATCGGTGTTGTACGGAAGTGATGCGTTGGGCGGTGTAGTACAAATCATTTCTGCTACACCTTCATTTTCTTCTGGTGAACTGAAGGTAGGAGGCCGAATTCAAACAAAATGGATCAGTGCCGGCATGGAGCAAAGCATTCGTCCGGAGATTGAGTTGAGGGGAAAGCAGATCGCTTTTTTGGGCGGCTTTTCGGCTCGTAACTTCGGTGATGTGGTGGCAGGTGGAACCTTAGGCGTGTTAAATCCAACGCGATATCACGAGCGTTCTGGTGATGCCAAATTATTAATCCGGACGGGCGCGCAAGGAGTGCTGACAGCTGCTTTTCAACAAACAACTCAAAATCACGTGCCGCGCTACGATCAAGTAGTGCAGGGTGGATTTGCTGTTTTTGAATTTGAACCTCAAACCCGCCAACTCAGCTACTTACGTTGGGAGTCTTCGACAAAGAGCCCTTGGCTTCGGTCGTTTCGGTTGACGGGCTCTATTAATCGTTCTATCGAAGGAACCATTTCTCAAAAGAACAATTCAACAGAAATCAAAAAGCAGTTAGACGAAGTAAACACATTCGGAGTAATAGCCGAGGTGCAATCAAATCCCACTGCCAAATGGCATGTCCAATCAGGTATCGAATTTTATTCCGACAAAGTAAATAGCAAGGCTAACCTATTGAATACAACAACCAATACCGAGACGTCTCAGAGAGGATCTTATGCCGATGGCTCTACCATTTCAAATCTTGCCATTTTTACAAACCACCAACTGGATTGGAAAAGATTTCAATTTTCGGCTGGTGCCCGATTCAACAATGTCACGGTTTCTGTTGTGGACAATGTTTTTGGCAATCAACAAATCAATCCGAGCGCATTTGTTGGAAATGCGGGAGTCATGTACAAGATCAACAAAAACTGGCGCGCGATCGGTACTGCCAACACAGGTTTTCGTGCACCGAATGTAGACGATATGAGTAAATTTGGAACGCTAGAAGCAAATGTGTTTGAAATTCCGAGCGGCAGCCTTTCTCCAGAGCGTTCAATGAATGTGGAGACGGGTTTCAAGTACAGTAGTCCTAAACTTTCGTGGACGATTACCGCCTACCAAACTAATCTGACCGATTTGATCGATCGTGTTGCGGCTAGTTACAATGGTTCGACAACTTTTGATGGAAGGACTGTTTATCAAAAGCAAAATGTAGGAGAGGCACTCGTAAAAGGAGTGGAGGCAGATATTGAGGCGCGGGTGGTAAAGTCACTAACTGTATTTGGAAACGTTACCTACACGCATGGCGAAAATGTGACCAAGAAGGAACCCATGCGAAGAATTCCACCTGTATTTGGTAGAGTTGGATTTCGATACACTCATAGGTCAGGGGCTTGGATCCGTACAGAATGGGCCATGGCTGGAAAGCAAGATCGATTGGCTGCTGGCGATAAGTCGGATGTGCGAATCAATGTGCGGTTGATTGATGGTGCTATGCCTGCGTGGGATATTGTAAATCTGTATGCTGGCTATTCGTTCAAATTTGTCAGTGTTCAATTTTCCGCTCAAAATATTTTTGACAAAGCTTATCGCGTTTATGCCTCTGGTATTGATGGCTATGGAAGATGCATGACAGCATCGCTGAATATCAAAATTTAGTTCAATTTAAAATTGAGTTGCATCGCCATCTTTACTCGCACAGGCTTTCCGCGCTGTTTGCCTGGTTCCCATTTTGTTAAAGAGAGTACGCGCAGGGCTTCTTCATCGCAGCCAGAACCAATGCCACGGATTATTTTTAAGTCAGAAGGCTCACCATTTTTGTTTACTATAAACTCCACAAATACTTTGCCTTCGGTACCCATGCGCTTTGCTTGAGTAGGGTATTTTAGATTTTTAGCAAGTTGCTGGTAGAAATTTTTGAAACCGTTAACTGGCTCTGGATTTTTTTCTACAATCACAAAAACAGTATCGACTTCCGTATCCACGGGAATGAATACAGATGGAAGAAGAATCTCATTACCAGTTTCTATTATTGGAGTCTGATCATCAATAGGTATTTCATTTTCAACTTCTACGAGATCAGTAGGTGTTGGTGATTGTATTTTAGGTTCTAATTTCTTGATTGGCTGGGGAGCTTTTGCGGGTTCGAAAGTTGTAATCGGAGGGAACAGCAAAGTACCGGCTTCAATCAGGTTCTGCTCACGGATGATTGGCTTTATCTTTACTGAGCGCCACTCAAACGCGGTGATGGCAAGACTGATGCTAACGGTTAAGCCAATTAAGAAAAATTTATTTCGTTGAAGGCTTAAATCTTTATTGGGATTTTTCTTTGCTTCCATAATTGATTGGGTTAGAATTTTCCTTCTTAATCCGCAATCGAAGATGGAGTCACGAGTTATTTAGGATTTATGTTTTGTAATTTGTGGTTTAAGTTTCCGGTTTCCAGTTAGCCGTTACGAGTTTACCTCACCACGAGCACTAACCTTTAATTGGTAACTAGTAACCGGCAACTTTTTTACCCGAGCCTTCTTCTCCCATTTGTTTACTACTACTATAAGCAAGATCACTACCACAATCAACAAAAAAAACGTAAACACCCGGACAATTTTTTTCATACGCTTTTCCTCTTCGTGTTGTTTTAGCACAGCACCATAGTTCTTAAAGCGATCCGTCCCGCGGGTGGTCAGTCGCTGTCTGCGCATACGTATTTCGTGCTTACCCATTGTACTTCACTTTGATGTTAAACTGAGTGCGCAGTTTATCCAATGCTCTGTACGTCCGCATTTTTGCGCCACTCTCCGTCATGTCCAATATAAATGCAATTTCCTTAAAGTCCTTGTCTTCAAAAAATCGAAGCTCCAATACCTGCACCATGTCTGTAGGCAACTCGTTCATGTAATTGATTACTTGCGTGATCAATTCCTCGTCCCAGCCCTCATCACTTTGTTCAACCAGCTCTTTTACTTTTAATTCTTCAATGCTAAACACTTTTTTCCCTTTGTTTTTACGATAGTGTTTATTCACCTCATTGCCCGCAATTTTGTAAAGCCAGGCCGAAAACGGAAACCCACGAAATTCATACTTGCCCAAGTGGTTGAGCGCGTTCACAAAAGTTTGCGAGCAGAGGTCGCCTGCTAGTTCTTCGTCATCCGTTTGACGGTAGAGGTAGTTATAAATCCGGTCAAAGTATTGCTCGTAGATTTCACCAAAGGCTTTCGGGTCTTTTTTCGATCGCTCGATCACTTCCTGCTCTTTCCGGATTTCATCTTCCGACATGCGTAGGCGGTTTATAGTCTAGTACTTCGCAACAACTTACTGGTGCATGGTAGTAGTAGTACAAAGTGATAACGCAAAGGAATTTATTAAGTCACAGGTAATAAAAAGAATATTCTCTTTTTACATCATATATTCTCGACACATTAAGCGGTGAATGATGACTTTATGAGGTGCCTGGTTTTAGAAGTGGCAAAAATGGATATTGAGAAAATGGTTAAACCCAGATTTTGCAGTAGAACTATCCAGTCAGACTTATTGGCAGATTTATATTTTGGACATTTTAGAATAATCCATCGTACCCTTGCCTTCTTTTGAACGGGACGGACATTTTCAGTACCCCTTTTTGGGCTTCTTGCTCTACCCAACTTCCAACTGCAAAGCAGTTGAACCTTAATGTGGAAAGCTTGGGCTGTGGCTGTTTTTGATGGGTTATTAGCCGGAATAGGCTCAAATTATAGGCTACCATCACAAAGCGCATAGCTGTTTCAGTAGCACAAAAACCATCCATGCAAAAGCCTTCTGTACCGAAATTTTCTTTCAACACTTTGATCCTGTTTTCGGCATCTGTTGTTTTGGCTCGAATGGTTACTTCGTCAAGTTCAACTACTTTCCTGTTAAGGAGAATAAGGCCTAAATCAACTTCTGGTGAAACTGGCTGTATTTTCATTATTCTTGTTTCATAGCCAACACTACTTATTTTGATTGAAACAGGTGAGCTTACGTTAGGTAGTTTAAACTCAAACAGACCATTGTCGTTTGAACAAGAGCCAAAGTTTTTCATTGTTATGTTCGCATAAGGTAGAGGCTCACCCGTAGCATCCATGAGTTTACCTTTAATAATAAGCTGAGCGTCACACTGATAAAAGGATACAAATAGAATAAACACAACAACTATAGATTTCTGCATAAGATAGAATTTTAATATAAAGCGGGCCGCTGTCTATGCAGCAACCCGCATTGCTAATTGTTGCTACAATGCCTGACAATGCGCCTTATAGCTTCTCCCCATTCCTTTCGATTTTTCGCATCTCCATCCGGTACTTAGCGAATAGGTAATTCCACCCTTTACATTCATCATTTCACTTTTGTCAAGTGATGAAAGAGTTTCTTTGTTCAACGACAACTTTTTGCTGATTTTTAACTTTTTCATTTTTGTAAATTTTTTGGTTAAACAGTTACTTTTTTTATGCCTCTTACACTGTCGCGATCAGCATCGTTGGCAAATCAAAAGTATTTGCTGGGCGTCCAATGCCACTGAACTGCGCAAAGAATATTTGATTTTTAGCTTCGAATTGGAGCCACCCTTCATCTTATCCTTAATTCCATTGCCAACGATAAGTGTAATGTCATTCAAGTAGACATAACTCTTTGTTCGGTGGCAAAAGTCCAACTGTGCTCCTAGTTCCTTCATTTCTCGTAGGTTTTTTACTAGCATGCTGCGATAAAGATTGCAAAAAAAAATTCGATAAACTAGAAGGTGAAAAAATTTGAAACGGGTTTTTAGAGATGCCTTAAATTATAATAGCGCTGCAAAATCAATATTTTGAACATCATCAGATAATCAAAGGAAGGGCGACCGCCCTGGCTTCTGTCTTTTCCCGATACAAAATGTGCCTCCAAGGGTTTGCGAAAAATCTAAAAGTCAATGAGGGCTTCTAATTTTAACGATGGGTCGTTTTGCTAACCGATTTTATCCAACCGAAACTGCTTATCAAATAATCCTCTCGATTTATTTTTCATCTATTTTCTACTTTTTCTCAAGAAACAAAATTTATAGATAACTTCGTAGGGTTTTTAGAGATGCCCTGATTTTATTTTGATAGATTAGATAGCTCGTTAAGGCTTTAAAATATGCCAATAAATCATCCCACCATTCAAGGCTTAACGACAGAACAAGTTCTCCAGTCTAGAAAAAAATTTGGCTACAACAGAGTAGAATATAAAAAGGAAAACAGATTTCTTAGTGCGTTAAGTAAGTACGCAAAAGACCCAATGATTATTTTGTTATTGGCGGCCTCTTCAATCTACTTCGTCAGCGGAAAACCTATTGATGGAGTATTTCTAGCTTCCGCGATTGTATTAGTCTCGCTCATTTCTTCCTATCAAGACTCCAGAAGCCGAAATGCACTAGAGAAATTGAAAGACTTTACACAACCCAAATGTAAAGTTATTCGCAATGGAAAAACCGAGGAAATAGTAAGCGAAGAGCTGGTAATAGGAGATAGTCTAATGGTTGAAGAGGGATCATCGATTGCTGCAGACGGAAAGCTTGTCCAATCCAATGATTTTTCAGCCAATGAATCAATCCTTACGGGCGAGGCAATGTCCGTCTACAAAGATCAATCGACAGAAGATAATCAGATTTATCAAGGAACAACCGTAGCCAGTGGCCTGGCAATTGCCACCGTCACCGCTATTGGTGGGCAAACCAGGTTAGGTAAAATCGGAAAGAGTTTAGAAGACATAAAGGAAGAGAAGACACCTCTTGAATTGCAAGTAAATAATTTTGTAAAGAAAATGGCCATTGTTGGTGGGGTCGTCTTTCTCATTGTCTGGGTAATCAACTATCTCCATTCTCACAATGTTCTGGAAAGTCTGCTGCAAGCGCTTACCTTGGCTATGAGCATTTTGCCAGAAGAGATCCCAATTGCTTTTACCACTTTTATGGCGCTTGGCGCTTGGCGTATGATGAAGATGGGCATTGTGGTAAAGCAAATGAAAACGGTAGAAACATTGGGCAGTGCTTCTGTTATCTGCACGGACAAAACAGGGACTATTACTGAAAACAAGATGAGTTTGGCAAGACTCTTTGTCCTGTCTACCAATACAATTTCCAATCCTGAAAAAAGCATCAATGAAGATGATGCGGCCATCATCACCTTAGCTATGTGGGCTAGTGAGCCTATTCCTTTTGATCCAATGGAAGTGGCACTACATCAAGCCTACGCAAAAGCAACGTCCGCAGACGAAAGACCCAACTATAAAATCGTACATGAATATCCGCTAGGAGGGAAGCCTCCTATGATGACACATGTTTTTGAAAATAGATCGGGCCATCGCGTCATAGCGGCCAAAGGGGCACCGGAAGCGTTGATGGCTTTATCGAATCTTACCGCCATCCAAAAACAACAGACCGAGGAAGCCATTAAAACACTATCAACGGATGGTTATAGACTGTTAGCGCTCGCAGAAGCAAATTTTGACGGCAATAACTTCCCCCCAACACAACAGGAATTTCAATTTGTATTTAAAGGGCTTCTGGCATTTTATGATCCACCTAAGAAGAATATTCAAACCGTACTAGAACAATTTTACAAAGCCGGCATTGCTGTAAAAATTGTTACCGGAGACAATGCTGCCACCACATTGGCCATTGCAAAGCAAGTAGGGTTTAAAGGTCTGGAAGATAGCTTGACGGGTGATGAACTCATTAAATTGCCGGAGACTGAATTACAAGAAGCCGTTTTAAAGACGAGTGTGTTCACACGAATGTTTCCCGATGCCAAACTCAAAATCATCAACGCCCTAAAAGCAAAGAATCAAATTGTTGCTATGACAGGCGATGGAGTCAATGATGGTCCCGCGTTGAAAGCAGCCCATATTGGTATTGCAATGGGGAAAAAGGGAACTGAAATAGCCAAGCAAGCGGCCTCATTGGTTCTTTTAGAAGATGATCTTTCCAAAATGGTGGATGCTGTGGCTATAGGTAGAAAGATTTATAACAATCTTAAAAAAGCTATTCAGTTTGTTATTTCCATTCACATACCAATAATCCTCACGGTTTTTATTCCTCTGGTGCTCGGCTGGATTTACCCCAATATATTCTCGCCTGCGCATATTATTTTTCTGGAGTTGATTATGGGCCCAACTTGTTCTATTATTTACGAGAATGAACCCATGGAAAAAAACACGATGCTTCAAAAACCTAGGCCTTTCACTACTACTTTTTTCAGTTGGAAGGAATTAGCCACCAGTATCATTCAAGGTTTGGTAATTACCATGGGAACGTTGTTCATCTATCAATACGCGGTGAACCAGGGATGTGGTGAGGCTCACACAAGGACGATGGTTTTTGTAGCGTTAGTCACAGCCAATGTATTTTTGACATTGGTCAACCGTTCATTTTATTATTCAATGATTGCTACGCTGAAGTACAAAAATAATTTGGTTCCATTGATCATCGGCATAACTGTTTTATTGACTGCACTTCAATTATATGTAAAGCCCTTGACAAAATTCTTCCAATTTGAATATCTTACTTTACACCAATTGGGTATTAGCATTGGCGTTGGCTTTGTTTCAGTAGTTTGGTTTGAAGTGGTGAAATGGAAGAATAGAAATAAAAAATGGCAATCCGGTAAGCCCTCCGAAAGTTAACCACCAGCCATAGAAACAGTTTGTTGCTCAAGTGACTCAGTCAACGTTCAATCTGTAAATGATGTAACAATTCAATAGAATTGTGTAACACCCACACAACTCAAGTGTATGACATTTGTTGTGTATTCAAGCCGCTTTGAAGCGAAAGTTGGTTACACAAACTATGCCCATACAAACGATCAACCCTACCACGAATAAGTTTGTTCAGTTATTTGAGCGATGAGGATGCAAGCTGTAGATGCAGCCGTGGCGCAAGCAACAGAAGCTTACGCGAGCTGGAGAAAGACATCGTGCGAGCAAAGGGTTTGTCTCTTACATAAAGTAGCTGCATTAATGCTGCGTGGATAGTAAGAAGATATTTGAGAACTAGCAATCAAATGGTAGAATTCAAAATGGCATGAAAAGAATACTTGATCCATGAGACTTCTTTGAACCATCTATTCAGGCTTTTAAGTTTACACTAGAGATAGCAGAAAAGACAAAGGGTCAGGTGTTGTTGCTTCATATTGTGGAAGTGCCTGTGATGTATGACACGATGATCTCACCTGTACTAAATTTCCAAGTGTCATTCTTCAACGAATTGAAAGCTAAGGCAGAAAAAACAGTTTGTAAAAATGCAAGCAAAATTTGCAAAGGAGAATGTTAAAATTCATTCTTTTGTTGAGTTAGGCTCAATTCAGAAAACCATTGCGCGTATCACGGAGGAGAAAAGAGTTGATCTAGTAATAACGGGTACTCACGGAACAGTGGGGCTTGTAGAGTCTTTCATCGGCTCAAATACTGAAAAGGTAGTTCGTTTTTCAACTGTGTCGGTTATTGCCATTCATCAATCAGGGAGGCCATCGAAAATCAAAAACATCGTCTTTCCCACTAATTTGGAAAAGAATCAAACGCCATTAGTCAGTCAAATAAAAAAATTACAGGCATTCTTCTCTGCCACGCTCGATCTCTTACAAGTGAATACACCTGCCATCCTGAAACGTACAGGAGATGAAAAGCAATTGATTGAAGCCTTTGCAAAACAACATCACTCAGCAGACTATACCGTTAATACCCGAAACGAGTTTACTGTAGAGGGTGGAATTGTCAATTTCGCCCACGAAGTGAAAGCCGGCATGATTGCGGTGGGCACGGATGACCGTAAGGGATTATCGCATTTATTCCTAGGCAGTATTGCTGAAAATGTTGTCAACCGAATTACTTGTCCGACTTGGACGTATGTTGACAAAAAACAAAAACCAAGAAACAATGATCACAAAAGCAAATCTAGAAAGTGAAAATAGGACCGGTCATAACACACTTGGACCTAATGCGAATCGTCCGCTTCATCTACTCACAGCTTCTTCGATAAAAGGCGACAAAGTAGAAAACAGACAGGAACAAAACATCGGTAAGATAAAGGACATTATGATCAATCTGAACGATGGAAAAATAGAATATATGGTAGTTGAATTCGGTGGCTTTTTAGGAACCGGGGAAAAGTTATTTGCTATACCTTTTTCAAAGCTCAGACTGAATCGTAAAAAAGGAAAACTTTGAACTGGACGTCAATAAAAGCGTGCTGGAAGCAGCACTAGGATTTGATCTTACGCATTGGCCAGAAATCAGTAGCCAATATCTGGATGTAGATACTTACTGGGAGTCATTTGTCAGCCCACATACGGGTATCCTGTCTATCTAATTCTATTCGAAAACAATTAATTTAACTATCCCAACGTATGACAAAGGAAAACAGAGGGTCCATTGACCTCTCCCATAGCGAAATTGCCTTCTCAGTTAGGTATTCAATGATTGCCCGCGTGAAAGACACTTTCAAAATTTTTGAAGCGAGCATATACACCACGGAAGTGATTTTTCCACTGCGGAGATTGATCTTTGGATTGATGTTACCTCTATCACAACGGGTGACATTTAAAGAGATGAACACCCTTAAAACAAACGAGTTTTTTGACGTCAAGAGTCACCATCAAATCACCTTTACAGCTAGAACGATGGCGAACAAAGGATCGGATGTGAATCATGAATTGTGGGGAGAACTAACAATGATCGGAATAACGAAAAACGTCAAGTTAGACGTTCAAGTCGGAGGCATTTCGAAAGACACTTATGGAAATGAAAAGGCGGGGTTTTCGCTGACTGGAAAAATCAACTGTAGCGATTGGGGGCTTACCTGGAATGCGACTTTATAAACCGGTGGTTTTACGGTTAGCGATGAAGTAACGATTTCCTGTGAGATGGAATTGACCAACAAAGGGACAAAAGAATTGTCAGTGGAACTAGACCCCGTTGAAAGTAAACAGATAATAATTAAAAAGGGGCTCGTTTGACGATTATGGATTTTTGAGAATACTATTGCCTGAAAATTGGTGTAGCAATTTTTGCATGAATACTACTTCATGTCTTTACCGACAGTTTGCGGGATTTTGAACCAAAACAAAATGAATACGGCAGAGGTAAAGGGAAACTGGAACGAGAAAAAAGGAAAGCAAAAAAAGTTTGCGATGTTAACAGACAATGATTTGATGTTTGCAGAAGGGTAAAAAAAGGAGAGATGATGGGAAAGCTTCAGGTTTAACCCGGCAAGACAACAGAGGAATTGCACAAGATCATTTCAGCACTATAGGTTTATATTCGTTGACTAGATCAAATGGACACTCGGGTGGTGTCCATTTTTGTATTTCCGTTTCTTTTCGTTCATCCTAATTGCGTAATTTGAACGATCCGTATCTAAAAACTACAGTCAAGTTGCGTGATATGCGAATTTCTGTTTGTCGGGGATATTCATATTTACACACAGCAGGGTTGGGCTAACTGAAGAATTCTTTGCTCATGAAATGGGGAAGAATTCCAAAAGTTTATCAAATGCACGATACCAGTTACTGTTATGAAGGGCCATTCAAACCAAATCATTATAGTCAAGTATTTGCTACTCTATTCCGACTTTTGACTTCTCTACTTCAATCTCAACTCTCTATTCCTGTTGACTCTTTCTAAAGGTAAACAATACAAGCATGAAACGGAGTAGATTATAAGCAGCCCACTGTAAAGCACGTTTTACGATATTTATTTCTTGTTTGTAAGACTCTTTTGTTACTTGAATACACTCTTTTTCAATGATATCTATCAGGGCATGTTCCGCTTGTTTTGCAAACTCATCATTTTTAACTTCAATATTCAATTCAATGCTGGCATAGGCACTTAGATTATTTATGTTATACGAGCCAACCGTTGTCCAGTGGCCATCACAAGTTGCTATTTTTCCGTGCAACACACTTTTTTGATATTCGTAAATCTTAATGCTGTACCGCATTAGCCAATCGTATAAATAACGCTCTCCGTATTTCGACAAGGATATATCAGACATTCCGGCTAGAATTAACTGTACTTTTACTCCCCGCTGAGTGGCTAGCCGTAGCTGCTTCCGAAAAGCTCGGCCTGGCAGAAAATAGGGAGACATGATAATAATCTTTGAGCTTGCGCCTTTCAACATTTGTAAGTAGCTCTTTGTGATTTCTGATTTACGTGCAACCCAATCATTCTGGTTGATCTTTATGGCACAGCCCTGTTTGCTGTCTTCGTTAATTTGGATGAGCCCGCTTGTCTTATGATGTGCAAAGGAAAATTTACCTTTGATTCTTCTTTTGCAAACCTGTTCCAGCTCGATAGACGCCTCACCCACGACATACGCAGCCCAGTCGAGCCACGCAATATTCTCGGGCATATCGTTGTATCGATCGCTGATGTTGAGCCCACATACAAGACTTTCTTTACTATCGATCACAATCACTTTGTGGTGCAGCCTTCTACCAAGGTAGAATTTCCTATTTTTGACATAGAGCGTAAACCATCGAAAATGGACGCCAGCATCTTTCATATCTTGAACAAATGACGTTGAAAGGCCTTTAGAAGCGTAGCCATCCAATAACAAATGCACCGCTACATTTCTTTTGGCGGCAGCAATCAACGCGTGAGCTACTCTTCGCCCAGTGTCATCTTCATCAAAAATATAGATTTGAAAGTAGATCGTATCCTTTGCCTGATTAATCAACGCTTCCAGCATTTCAAAAAAGGCTAGCCCGCCTTTAATCAAGCGTACCTGATTAGAGTAGGAAAAACCGGCATGTAGGTGTTTTCGCATGCTAAAGTGGAGTGCAACTATTAAAACTGAGCCAATTTAGAATGCTATTGGTCACTTTAAAAGGTCTCATTCAAAAAATAATGCAAACAAAGTGATGTAAACTATTCTAACCACCGTGTAGAACAATATCTGCACACGCGGCAGCGAATAGCATGAATTGGGCGCACAAAAATTGGCTGAGTAATTGTTAAAGTGTTAAACCTAACTAAAAAGAATATGAAAAATCTTGGAATTGCTCTGATCATTAGCGGAGCTGTTATGATGGTATTTACCGGATTTAACATCGTCACAAAAAAAGGTGGTAGACTTGGATGCCGTGGAAATTACCAGTGATGAAAAGATCCCCATTTATTGGTCACCCATAACCGGTGGCATAATACTGGCGACCGGTCTTTTAACATTTTTTGCAAGCCGAAAAAAAATCGAGTCGATAAAGACAAAGGCATGAAACCAACATTTGGTTGTCTTTAAGGTTACCGCTAAAAACAGAGAATCCATGGGATACTTTTGAAACGATCTTTACCATTGGTTCTGTTCATAAGTGTACCATCATCAGCAAGAATGACAAAGGCGCTTCATTAGAATTGCCATATGGAATTGAAGGATTTTGTTCGGCTAAGAATTTGGTGAAGGAAGACAATGGAAAAGTAAAAGCCGGTGAAGCTTACGATTTCAAAGTGCTAGAATTCTCTAAAGACGACAGACGCATAGGACTTAGCTTGAAGGCGATGACGCCTACCGAAGAGGCAGCTCCGAAAGGACCTGTAGCTCCTAAGAAAGCCGCAGCCCCTAAAGGAAAGACTGTTGAGAAGATCAATCAGGAAGTGGAGAAGTCTACACTGGGAGATAATGAGGCTTTAAATGCATTGAAAGAAAAGATGAATGCGGCTGAGGCAAAAGGCGAAGGCAACTAAGTCTTGCTGTATGTAAACAGAGGAGGGTGGCTTCGGTCACCTTCTTTTTTTTAAGGTTGTAATACCCCGGTGTTTTTTTAGCGTTGTGAAAAAAAAATGGTTCCGTGGCCGAGTGCCCCGATTGGTATCGGGGTGAGGTTTGCAAAAGGGAATTTAGATATTGATTGAATAAGGTTTCGTGGCCGAGTGGCTGGGCTGAGCTCTGCAAAAGCTCCTACATCGGTTCGAGTTTGCTCGGAACCTCCAAAGACCTTGAGCATTTACTCAAGGTTTTTTTATTTTCTAGAATTGGATGTCCGGAAATTTGTATTTTTAAGTTGCTATTACAAGCGGGAGTAGCTCAGTTGGTAGAGCGACAGCTTCCCAAGCTGTAGGTCGCGAGTTCGAGCCTCGTTTCCCGCTCTTTTCTTTTTTCATGGCCCTGGAAATCCTCACCCAGATTATTGATTAGCAGGGATATAAAACCCATGTGTTGAGGAATTTCAGCCCCCCACATGACAAAAATCATTTTGTCGGGGTAGTCAATCCTTCAACTTTGATACAATTAGCTTGACCAATATTTTTTTGGTTCAGGTGCTAACCCATACTTGAAAAGATCACAGCAATGACAAGAATCAGCTTCTTCATCGGCAAATGTTAGCGCTGTACAATATGAGAATAAAATAATTTTGAATATGAATTTGATGATCTATGGTTACGAGTAGTAAGCTTGAATCGGATGGAAAAATGGAACTCTTAATTGAAAATGGAACAAAGATTGGAGAAATACGAAAGAACTTTAGTCGGTTTTATCCCTACTTGAAAATGGAGCTCTTCAAGACTATGGTTACCAACGGGAATGTTCAAAAAGATAAGTTGGGCGATGACTTCCAGTTGGTTCAGAAAAATCCGTTCACGATTAGTGTAAGTAAAAACAGAACCATCGCCAGCATCAAAAAGGATTTTTTGGAATATGCTAATTTGATTGTGAAAGTGTTGCGAAAATCGGGAAACGTGTGGGTAGAGATTTCACACACCGACCATTGGCCTTTAGAACAACAAAACTCAGAAGGCGAACAGATGAATCAATAGAAAAAGAATTTTACCCCAGCAGGTTCCTCAGTTTGGATTCTTCCAGAATTCTTATTTTCCCTTCTTTAATATCAATTAATTTATCACCCTTAAACTCACTCAATGTGCGGATCAATGATTCGGTGGCCGTGCCAACCACTTGTGCCAGGTCTTCTCGGGAAATCTCCAGCGAAGGGTTGCTGTTGGGTGCAGTCTTGAATTTTGAGTGTACTTCTAATAAGCCAATTGCTACACGCTTGCGCACGGAATTGTAGGCGAGGTTGATCAGCCTTTCTTCATTTTCGACAATGTTGTGGCTTAGAAGTTTGATAAACTGCCTTGCCAATTGGTTGTCGTGGCTAATTAAAGAAAGAAAATCTTCTCGGGGGATCAGCATTAACTGAGCTTCTTCCAATACTTCTGCGTTGTCTTTGTAGGCCGAGTCTTCCAGGATGGGCGTGTAGCCGATAAAATCTCCCTGGGTATGAATGTTAGTGATGAATTCTTTCCCGTCTTCGTTCGTCTTATAGGTCTTAATCTTGCCAGCAACTACAAGATACAGATACTGGGGTCGGTGTCCCTCCTGGTAAAGAATAAACTTCTTTTTGTAAGATTGGGTCTGACGCGCCTTGTCGGTAAGCTTGAGCTTTGTGTGCTGTTGTGCAGACTCCATAAATGCGCTCATCCCTTCAGCATCTGCCGAGAACGACTTTTTTAGCTGTGCCGATTTTTTAAGCCTGATTTCGATTGCGTTGAGTAACTGTGTGTCGTCAAAAGGTTTGGTAATATAGTCATCCGCACCTAGCTCCATCCCTTTTCGATAATCTGATTTTTCAGACTTTGCCGTCAGGAATATGAAGGGAATTGCGGCTGTCTCCGGGTTTTTGCTGAGCATATGCAACACGCCATATCCGTCTAAAACGGGCATCATAATATCGCAAATGATTAGATCTGGCTTCCCTTGTATGGCTAGTTCTACGCCCGTTTTTCCATTCTCGGCTGTAATCACTTTGTATTGTGCCAATTCGAGAATCTCGGCCGTGTTTTCACGCACTTCCAGGTTATCTTCAATGATCAATATTTTACTCATGGTATGAAGCTTTTTCAAAGATAGTGACAAAAACAATTGATCGAGTGCACTAGCCTACTGCTTTTTTTTGAAGGCTATTGCGGAATGTGCACGATAAACGTGCTGCCTTTATTCAATTTGCTGGCAAGTTCAATGTGTCCATCAACAAGATCCAGGTACCTACTAATGATGTGGAGACCAAGACCAGTGCCTTGTATATTTGACGCATTTTCGGCTCTAAAAAACCGCTCAAATAAGTGCTTCTGATCTGCCTCTGATATACCGATTCCCGTATCTTGAATAGTGAATATCAATTCGTTTTTTCTGTTCTCACAACTGACGTCAACAGAACTGCCTTCCGGAGAAAATTTGATCGCATTTGAAATCAAATTCGTCATGATATGCCGTAGCATTTTCCGATCAACGTTACAATCTTCTGTAACTGTAAAGGTGTGGGTGATCTGTTGGAAAGGTTTCGTCAGTCGCTGCATTTCTTGTATCACGGCCTCCAGCTCATCGCGCAGCTCGGCAGGGGTCAGTAGTTCAGGATTGAGTTGTATTTTCCCCTCTTCCATTTTACCCAGAGATAAAAAGTCCTCCAGGATGTCTTTCATATTTCCCACGGCACTTTTGATGCGCTTAACATGCTTCTCTCTTTTTTCCAAATCTTCGACACTTGTGTACTTGTCGATGAGCGATACAGAGGAAAGAATGGTACTTAATGGCGTTCGGAATTCATGCGAAGCCATGGTGACAAACCGAGATTTCAAATCTCCCAGTTGCTTTTCCTTTTCCAACGCAACTTGGAGACTATTTTGATATTTTTTTATCTCAGAAATATCAACTGCCACCCCGAGGAAACCGGAAATGCTATTTTGTGCATCCCGCAAGGTTGTTACGTTAAGCGAAACAGTAAATGTGGTGCCGTTCTTGCGGACATATGTCCATTCGTGCTCATTGGGTAAATCATCCATTGATTTAGCAGATAGAACATTAAAGTCCGGGGTTACGGTTTTACCTATCTCTCTCGAAAAGGCAGCTGCTTTTGCCTGAATCTCCGAAGCCAGATGGAATTGAACAACATTCACTTGGTCAATAACTTCGCTCTTGGAGTAACCTAGGTATTCTTCCGCAGTGCTGTTGAACAACTGGACGACTCCATGAGTATCGGTAGCGATAATACATGCTCCGGCATGGTTGAGTATGGCCTTTTGAAAATTGAGCGCTTTGGTTGTTTCTTGCTGTGTGTTTTCTAACGCCTCTAACGTCTCTTTCAACATCTTTGTGCGGTCTTCTATTTTTTTCTCCAATTCTGCGTTGAGGCGTTTAGTTTGCTCAGCAAATTGCAGCACTTGATTTTTTTGCTCTTTGAGTAAATCTTCATTTTGCTTACGCACCGCAATATCAATAATGAATGCGATTACAAATAGTTGGCTGTCATTTTTAAAGTGACTCAAACTGATTTCAACGGGAAAAACAGAATCGTCTTTTCGTTTGGCAAACAATTCGTTGGCAGCACCCATCACCCTATTAGTTGGATGTTCGTTGAAGTTTGTTCGATGGGCTATGTGTGCCACCCTTTTTCCGTGTGGGATAAGTAACTCAACAGGTTTCCCTATTACCTCTGCCTTTTGGTAACCGAAAAGTTGTTCGGCATATTTGTTGAAATTGACGACCAACCCGTTGCTATCAGTCATCAGTATCCCGATGGTTGCATGATTAAAAAGTGTCTCAAATTCGTTATTCGTTACTTGGAGAAGTTGGTGGGTATTTTCGACTTTCGGATCAACCGCCATAGTAAGCTTTTATATCGCAGTTGCAAGATATCACAAAACGATTAATGGCAATATCTATTTTATTTTGACCGCACGCAAAAAGGCCAGACTTAAATCATTCATTTTTGAATGAATAAAATCTGGCCAATCCTAGCACTTACCCGATTTCATGAAGGTAGTAGCGCTTCTTTAAACTATGAAACAGGTATTTCTTTTCTTGGTTTTTGAGGAGTCAACTCCTTTTTTGGAACATTGATTGTGAGAATACCATTTTCATATTTCGCATCGATCTTCTCTGATTTGGCGTTTTCTGGAAGAGTAAATGAACGACTAAACGTGTTGAAAGAATATTCTTTCTTTGTAAACCCGTTTTCCTTTTCATTTTTCTCTTCTTCTTTTTCAGCGCTAATAGTTAGCACATCATTCTCCATCTCGATGGTGAAATCTTTTTTACTTAAGCCCGGAGCAGCCAATTCAATCGTATACTCTTTTTCGTTTTCTGTAAAATTAGCTGAAGGCACTGTCACACCAAGTCTTGCAGGAAGCAAGTCCATGTCAACATCAAACATTCCAGTCATAAATGGGCTGGTTCTGAAAAAATCAGAGACGAGTGATGGAAATACATCTACGTTTCTTTTGGCTAATGTTTTCATATATTCTTGGATTTCTTGTTTGGTTAGTGGAGAAATCCGATACAAACGTACGACCATGATAGAAGGTGGAGCAATGATCGTTGACTGATTTTTGCATGACACGTGTCATCTTAGTTTTGGGCATTTGTCATGGAATAATTTATCTTGGTTTGATAGCTTTGTCGGAAAGAAATCAAGATGTATTGGGCTCGATTAGTTGCAATTATTTTGTTGATAGTCACTGGCTTGTGCGCGTGTGTCGGAGGCACTATACTATTGACTGATCCTTCCGGAAGTTCACTAGGATTGGGTGATCCGAGTCAAATGACAATTCCGTTCCCGGACTATAAAATGCCGGGACTACTACTTCTTGTACTTGTGGGGGTGCTGAGTTTGGTAGCCGCAGGCTTCGCGATAGCTAAAGCAGAAGCCTATCCAACTATTATTTTGCTTCAAGGAGCTATTCTTACGGGCTGGACGTTGATACAAGTTTATTTGTTACCGGATACGCACCCATTGCAACTTGTGTTTGCTGTACTGGGTATTATGCTCATGTTGTATGGCAGTTTTCTGCGTAGTAGGCGGCTTGTGTAGTATGATAGTTAGTATGAAAGTCAAGGCTCTTAAATTTGAAAAATGAAAATGACACGATTAGCTCCCTTTTGGCTTGCCCTATTGCTGGTGGCGGCAAGTTGCGCGGTGAAAGTTCACACCCTGCAACTCCCAAATCATGATTTTAGTAAATATCAAACTTTTTGTTGGTTGGAAAGTTGTGAATTCACCTTCCGGGGCCCCAGTTACCTGAATGATTCGCTGATTAGGAGCTATATGCAGAAAGCCATAAAATCTGAGATGGGTCGAAAGGGTGTTGCGTTTAATTCTGACAACCCGGATTTATTGATGGATGTTCAAGTGGTGATGAAAACGGATACTGGTTATGCCTACCACCGCCCCGATGAGGTCCATCAGTTTATTCCTTTTACTAACAGAGAAGAAGTACTTCTTTTAAAAGGCACCTTTATCATTGATTTGATTGACAAGCAACAAGGTAAGATGGTATGGCGTTCAGTTGCTGTATCTTATTTCGATTTATATCCATCTCTGACAGAGGCCAATGTCAAACGAGCGGTTGAAGCAGCACTACGACAATTTCCGAAAAAGAATCAGCCTCACCAGTAAAGCCAGACTTCAATGACGATCATAACTTACGGTGTGTGAGCCCATTTAAGAAAGGAGGCTTTCATGTCCTCAGGCAAAACCGCAATAACTTGATGCAGTTCTCCGGCTGTAACATAGTCAGCGATCGTCTTGACAACCGCTTCGCAGGCGAGTAGCGCATCTTCTGTCGTTGAGAAATCCTGCCACGCCAATAAGCCATCTTCTTTTATCACCTGTTCGGCAAATTCATGCATGGTTTTTATTCTGGCATGATGGCGTTGCGGCATCCAACCGTCAACATAAATCGCTTTTATTGCCATGGGCAGTTGTGCCATCAGTTGGAATGACTCTTCGGGGGTAATGCGGTCGCGAAGAACCTTTAGCACGCAGCGTAGCACACGCCCCGCTCGATCGCGATTGTCTTCGTCCTTCAGGTGTGTAGCCAGACGGTTGACAAATTCATTTCCTTTTGCCGCGTGTTTTTCAAAGTGGAGTGCCATAAAAAATGAATTAAATAATTTCCAGTTGTATACTTTCTACGAAGCGGAAGCTACGTCATTGCTTTCCCAACAAAATCAAATAAATCTTCTTTTGTCAGCAAAATTTGAGTGTTGGCACCTTCTAAAGCGCCCATTAGTTCATCGTGTTCCTCAAAGTACTTTTTGCCCAGTTCATCTTTTTGTTCAAACATTTCTGCCAAATTTTTTTCGTGTAGCCTTAACTTAGTGCGAAGACTGTCAATCAATTCCGCATTATAGTAAGTGATAAAGTGCTGAAAATGATCAAGCCTTTGTTTGTCTGGTATTGCCGATAGCTTGGGAGCGATGTTATCCAGCAACTTTTGAAAAAATGACATTTCCTTTTTCCAGAAAAGCGATGTCGATAACCAATCTAGTGTTTTTTTATGTTTGGCTATCAAGGAAGGTTGCAAAATGTACTTGTCGGTAATGGAGGTTACAGAAATCATAAGTGTTATTTGTTTAGCTTGGTTTCTTTCTTTTTTCTTTAAAGATGCGCTCTGTAGATTCAATACGTTATGATAAGAGTCGCATTGAGGAGTGACAGTTATCAGTAGAATATCCCGATTGCTTCTGCTACTTGTGGTATAAGCCAAAGGTAATGTCTGCTATCGAGGAACAAATAAAATCAATCAACAAATGGGCAGGTGCTGCACTAATCCTTCTTTCTATTTTGGTGGCAATACCATTGACGATCAAAACAGTTATTACCAATGGCGGCACGTGGGGTTTTGGTATCATCGGGTTGGCTATACTCCTGCCATTAGATGCTTATGTCATTTTTGGAGTGGCCGGCTTGTTGAATAGCCAAGACAAGCAACAACTTCTATTCCGGATCGGTCATTTGCTTTCGGTCAGCATTGGAGTTATTGGGCTTGTCATCTTTCCCTTGTTTCCTTTTGCAGTTGCAATTGTGCCTGTTGCTTTGTCTTTGTTCTCTTTTCTTGATAGGAAGCACTTTCAATATTATTTGTTACTGATGGTATTGTTGGCGTTAACGGCCAATTGTCTTTTATTGAAATGGGAGTTGGATTTTGGTCGAGCAATCCCATTCTTTCAACTCTTTCAAACAGATGGATCAATGCCATAAAAGCAAGGACAGTCGATCGGAAATTTTTGCCGGTGGTTTTACAGTTGTTCAAACAGAGGCCTTGATCGCTAAATAAGTTCGAAAGTTTCCTGTTATTTGGTTATTTTTGCGCAATTCTGAGATGGCCGAAAATACCTACAAGTCCAATACATTTAAGAAACCTGAAAAGGAAAAAAAGCCAAAGGCGGCTAAGTCGAAAAGTAAATTCAATTTCTCCTTTTTTCAAGATCCTCGCCTTGGTTTGGCCGTTGGGTTCTTTCTGATCATAGTATCGGTTTACTTGTTCACGTCATTTTTGTCCTATTTATTCACCGGAAAGTCCGACCAAAGTGTGGTTGAAGCTCTATGGTCCACCAATCTCCTTGAATCTGGTAAAGAGGCAGAAAATTGGTTAGGATTATACGGTGCGGTGACAAGCCATTATTTGGTTTTTAAATGGATGGGTATTTCAGCATTCTTTATACCACCTGTTCTTTTTCTTCTGGGCTTTAAAATGGTGTTCAAAAGAGAGCTTGTTCCGTTGTTTTCGGTTTTTATTTTTTCCGCTTTTTCAGGTTTATGGCTCAGCTTGTTACTAGGTTATCTTACCCACAGTCTTGCAGGCGTTAATGAAATCAGTTTCTTGAGTGGTGGGCTAGGGTATGAACTAGCGAAAATAGCAGATGGCCTTTTTGGGTGGGGTACGTTTTTGATTCTGGTATTAAGCCTTTTCATTTTTATCATTTATTATTTTAACGTAACAGCCATCAACGCGTTTCACGGCAAAGATCCAAAACCGATGGGCAATGCGGCGCTTGCTTCAACTGATGATGATCGGATTGAGCCAACTTACACCGATGATCGGGATCGTTGGCCATCACTTGCAGATGAAGATCCTGAACCTGTTTTATTTGAAAGCAAGCCTGAGGTTGCAAAGCCAATTCAGGATATTGTGTTGGAAGTGGAATCTCCTAGAATCGAAAAAGAGGAGCCCCTTTTTACCATAGAAGATCCCGTATTAGAAACGGACGCCTTGGCCGAGAAATTAGTTGAAGCACAGGGCTTATACGATCCAACACTCGAACTGAGTAACTACAAATTTCCACCCATCGATTTGTTGAATGAGTACGAGGCTGGAAAAGTCCAGGTAAGTCAAGAGGAGCTCAATCAAAATAAAGACAAAATATTGGCAACGCTTACCAATTTCAAAATTGGTATTCAAAGTATCAAGGCAACCATTGGACCCACCGTTACTCTGTATGAAATTGTACCAGAGGCGGGAATTAAAATATCCCGTATCAAGAACCTGGAGGACGACATTGCGCTGAGTTTATCTGCGCTTGGAATTCGAATTATTGCGCCAATTCCTGGCAAGGGTACCATTGGTATCGAAGTGCCGAATAAAAACCGAGAGATGGTTAGTATTCGATCGGTGCTTTCGTCCGAGCGTTTTCAAAAATCCGATAAGGACTTGCCTATCGCAATCGGAAAGACAATCTCAAATGAATTGCTCGTAATCGATTTAACAAAAATGCCTCACTTATTGGTGGCTGGCGCAACAGGCCAAGGGAAATCAGTAGGCCTCAATGTCATTCTTACCTCGCTGCTTTACAAAATGCATCCGAGCCAGCTGAAATTTGTATTGGTCGATCCAAAGAAGGTGGAGATGTCTTTGTTTAGTAAAATTGAGCGACACTATCTGGCCAAGCTTCCCAATAGCGAGGAGGCAATCATCACCGATACAAAGAAAGTAGTCTACACGCTTAATTCGTTGTGTATTGAGATGGAGAACCGGTATGAAATTTTGAAAGATGCCGGAGCCAGAAACCTGAAAGAATATAACTCGAAGTTCATTTCTCGAAAACTCAACCCGAAAGAAGGCCATCGTTTTTTGCCTTATATCGTTTTGATAATTGATGAGTTGGCCGATTTAATGATGACGGCCGGCAAGGAAGTTGAAACGCCCATCGCTAGGTTAGCTCAACTGGCACGCGCTATTGGTATCCATTTGGTAGTAGCCACTCAACGCCCTTCTGTTAATGTTATCACTGGGGTGATCAAAGCAAATTTCCCTGCGCGATTGTCTTTTCGTGTTACTTCAAAAGTAGATTCGCGTACTATTTTAGACTCGGGTGGTGCCGACCAACTCGTTGGAATGGGGGATATGCTTTTTTCCAATGGATCGGACGTTATACGCTTGCAAAGTCCGTTTGTAGATACACCAGAAATAGAAAAAGTGTGTGAGTTTATCGGTTCACAACGCGGCTACGATTCGGCTTATATGTTGCCGGAATTCGAAGGCGAAGATGATGGGGGAGCAAATTCAGTAGATTTATCCGAACGGGATGCCCTATTTGAAGAGGCAGCTAGGTTGATCGTCATGCATCAACAAGGAAGTACGTCATTGATCCAGCGAAAATTGAAATTGGGCTACAACCGTGCCGGTCGCCTGATAGATCAGCTGGAAGCCGCAGAAATAGTGGGGCCTTTTGAAGGGTCAAAGGCGCGTGAAGTTTTAATCAAAGATGAAATGAGTTTGGAACAATTATTGACTGATTTGAAAGAACGACATAGTTAACTTGAATTTTATGGCAATGAAAAAGTTTGTTTTACTGGCTGCCTTTCTGGTTTTTGGAAAATTACTGATGGCTCAATATGATCCAAAGGCATTGGAGATACTGGAAGCGATGAGCAAAAAATACAAGGCGATTGCCAACTTTGAAGCCAGTCTCGCCACCTTGATGACCAATGAAACAGAAGGAGTAAAGGAAGAAGTGAAAGGCAAAATCACAGTCAAGGGCGAGAAATTCAGATTGTTGTTGGACGATCAGGAGATTATCAATAATGGTACTACCGTGTGGACTTATCTCCCTTCGGCAAAGGAAGTCAACATCGATAACTTTGACCCAAATTCAGATGATATAAATCCGGTAAAGATTTTTGATATTTATAAAAAGGGTTTCCGGTATCTTTTTTTGGGAGAAAAGACAGAAGGGGGTCAGGTGTATGAGGAAATCGACCTCGTGCCCGAGAAGAAAAATGCCCAATACTTCAAGATAAAAATGATGATTGCCAAGAAGGACAAGAGTATTCATAGCTGGACGATGTTTGACAAGTCAGGCAATAGGTACAAGTATGTGATCACTAAGTTTACTCCCAATTTGAAGATAGATGATACCTTTTTTAGTTTCGATCCTAAAAAGTATCCTGGTGTGGAAATTATTGACGTACGATAGGATGCCGACTACTTTTTAGTATGACCCGCGATCAGCTTTTCGAACAAATTAAAAAAAAGCAGTCTTACCTGTGTGTTGGACTAGATACCGACCTTGAAAAGATACCGAAACATTTGCTTCGGTTACCTGATCCCATCTTTGAATTCAATAAAAAAATTATTGACGCCACGAAAGATTACTGCGTAGCCTATAAACCCAATATCGCGTTTTACGAAGCATCGGGCTATAAAGGCTGGGAGAGTTTGCAACGTACTTTAGAATATATTCCCAAAGAATGTTTTACGATAGCGGATGCTAAGCGAGGTGACATTGGAAACACCTCTACACTTTACGCAAAAGCTTTTTTCCAGCAAATGGATTTTGACGCGCTCACAGTGGCGCCTTATATGGGCGAAGATTCGGTGAGGCCATTCTTGGAATTTCAAGGCAAGTGGACGATTTTATTGGTACATACCTCTAATCCAGGTAGTACAGACTTTCAGCTCATTGAAACGCAAGACGGAAAATACCTTTTTCAGGAAGTGATCTTTGCCTCGCAGCGGTGGGCAACGCCCGACAAGATGATGTATGTGGTGGGGGCAACGCATGCCGATAAAATTGGAGCCATTCGGGCACTCGCCCCCGATTACTTTTTTTTGGTTCCGGGCGTAGGCACTCAAGGCGGAGATTTAGAGGCCGTTTCAAAGGCCGGGTTGAATGCGCAGTGCGGTCTTCTGGTTAATTCTTCCCGATCAATTATCTATGCATCCGCAGGTGAAGATTTTGCTGAAGCGGCAGCGGCAGCGGCCAGGAAAGTTCAACAGGAAATGAGCCTTTATCTCCATAAATATGTTAGATAGGTATCTACAAGCCATCTCAAAAATAGCGGATTATCAAGTTGAGTATGGCGAAGCCAGCTTTGTGTAATCGAAGTAGCCTTCGACAAGCTCAGGCTGCCATTGAAATTGATTTTTGAGATAGCTTCTACATTGATTCGTATTATTTTATGTAGTAGCTTGTCGTGGATACATGGCAATGAACGAATCTTTTCTGCACTATATCTGGCAATTCCAATATTTCGATAAAGCCAATCTGAAAACACAGCAGGGTGAGCAAGTAGCGATATTTAAAACCGGTTGGCTCAATACGAATGCCGGTCCGGATTTTTCGGGTGCTAAGATTCGTATCGGTGACCTTGATTGGGTGGGGAATGTGGAGATACATCAGAGAGCTTCCGATTGGATAGCTCATTCACACACTCAAGACAAGGCTTATGAAAACGTGATCCTTCACGTGGTTTGGGAAGGAGATGAAGTAATCAAAAGGATGGATGGGTCGGTTATTCCAACCATTGAATTAAAGGATCGGGTAGATGAATCGTTGTTGAAGGCCTACCGAAAACTGGTCAATAGTAGTACCGTCATTCCCTGCGAAAAATCATTTCAGTCTGCCGATGAATTGATCAAGTTGTCGATGGTGGAAAAATCGCTTTTGAAAAGGCTGGAATATAAAGCCCACGAGGCGCAGCAGGTATTGCAATCCAACGGAGGCGATTGGCAAGAAACCGCCTATCAGCTTTTGGCCAGAAACTTCGGATTTAAAATTAATAGCGAATCTTTCTTTCAATTGGCAAAATCGCTCCCTTATAAAATTATTACAAAGCATTCGTCTAATTTATTGCAATTGGAGGCCTTGCTGTTTGGCCAGGCAGGCATGCTGGAAACAAAAACGAAGGATGAATATGTCACGGCATTGTTTGAAGAATATCTATTTCTTTCCAAAAAATATTCGATCTACGATTCCCGTCTTTCCACGGCTCAATGGAAGTTCCTTCGTTTGCGGCCTGCCAACTTTCCCACGCTTCGCATTGCACAGTTTGCTTCACTGATGGCATCGGAAAAGAGTCTTTTCCCGACATTCATCGAGGCAGATTCATTTGATAAATTGCAATCTGTTCTATCGTGTTCGCCCTCGGTTTATTGGCATTCCCATTTTCATTTTGCCCGCAAATCGAAAACAACAATTCATTCGTTGGGGCAGGCATCGAAAGAGAATGTGATCATTAACACGATCGTTCCGTTGTGGGTGGCGTATGGAAAGACTAAAGATGATCAGCGGTATGTTGATCGCGCCATGGAAATTCTTCAGCACATCCCCGCGGAAGTAAACAAGATTACTAAAATATGGTCGGGTCTTGGCATGTCACTACAATCTTCGTTTGAGTCACAGGCATTGATCGAACAATACAATACCCTTTGCCAGAAACGAGATTGCCTCAATTGCGTGGTCGGTGCGTCACTCCTTCGTCCTCAATGAGCGCTCTTTTAATCGGGGTAAATTGTATTGCGATCATTGGCTTCGCCATCGGTTTCCAGCGTTCGTTTGTGGTCGACCTACAGAAATTTTATTGGTTCGCTTTTTTTATCAAATGGTTGGCAGCCCTATCACTTGGGCTCGTTTATATGTACTACTATCCGGGAGGAGACACATGGACTTATTTTGAGGAAGCAAAAAAGTTATCTCTTCTTGCAACGTCCGACTTTTCTCAATTTTGGGATCTATTCCTGGCTAGCAACGACACAAGCACGGTGACACATTTTTTATATGTGCATGACCGTTCGTTTCTTTTTGTAAAAATAGTCAGTCTCTTGAATTTAGTTTCAGGCAACAATTATTGGGTAACCGCCTCCTATTTTTCGTTGGTTTCATTTTTTTCAAGTTGGTTTTTGTTTATTCAACTGAGAAGATTCGCCCCGGACTCAACCCGAGCAGCAGTGTTAGCCATTTTTTTATTTCCATCGATACTTTTTTGGTCTTCCGGTTTGTTGAAGGAAACGTTGGCAATGGCCGCAGTTTATTATTTAACCGCTGTCCTGATTCAACTTTTGTGTGGTGCAAAAGTGAACCTCGTTCAATGGGCGTTGGTGTTTTTTTCTGTTTGGATAGGTTGGTCGATCAAATACTATTGGTTGGGTATTTTTATTGCTGCCTGGCTCTCGTGTTTGTTTGTTTTCATTTTAACTAAGAATAGAAAAATTTCGCAGCGTAAATCAGGTTTAGGTTGGCTCGGTCTGTTTCTGTTGCTTGCTGCCGGAGCAAGTTTTGCTCACCCTAATTTTCACCTTGAGCGGGTGATGGAGGTAATCGTTTCTAACCATGACCTGTCTGTTTTGCAATCGAAAGGCAATGACTATATCCATTATTATGATCTTCTACCTACTGTTGCGAGTGTGGCGGTTAATTCTCCGTGGGCTTTGTTCTCTGCTCTTTTCAGGCCAATGCCTTTTGAGGCCACTGGCCTTCCATCAGTACTTGCCTCGCTGGAAAATCTGATCATTTTTGTATTAGCTGTTTCCTATTTGGCATCTGCCCGAAAGAAAAGCCCTCCATTTGTCATTCCTCTTTTTGTTTTTTCGGTCGTGCTTTGTGTATTTCTCGCGTTGTCGACACCCAATTTTGGCACACTCTCGCGCTATCGGGTGGGATTTCTCCCGTTTATGATTTTTGTTTTTTCTTTGCGCAATCCATTGCTTAACTATTTGATGAACCGCCTTTCTTTTCTTACCAAGTAGTTCGATCAATCCCTACCTTTGTGTCATGGAGAATCCGGTAATCATCTTTGGGGCAAACGCGCTCGGCCGAGCTGCGAAAGATATTTTTGAAAACAATGGCGTAGTTGTTTATGGTTTTTTAGACGATGATAAAAAACTTCATCAATCCATCATTGATGAAGTGGTGGTTTTAGGTGATACGGATGACGATGGGTTTCTAAAACTGATCGGTAAAAAATGCGAAGCGTTTATTGCCATTGACGATAACAAGTTGCGAAAAAATGTTGTAGGTGTTTTGAAAGAAGTGCGTCACGTTCAGCCGGTCAATGCCATCCATCCGCAATCATTTGTTTCTCCTAAAGCAGAAATCGGCCATGGAAATTTTATTGACTATGGCGTGTACCTGGCACCGGCTGCAAAAATTGGAAGCTATTGCCTGATTCATGCCAATGTGTCGATTGGTGTTGAGGCTGCGTTGGGCGACTTAGTGCAGGTGGGCGCTGGTTCAAACATCAATTCCGGTGTGCAAATCGAAGACGAAGTATTTATCGGTTCCGGGGTCACCATCGTTTCGGGAGTAACGATTGGTAAGGGCGCTCGAATTGGTGCCGGTTCTGTAGTGATAGCGTCAGTAAAAGCAGGAGAAACCGTTTTTGGAAATCCTGCACAAAAGGTAAGTCGGTAACGGAACTGTATATGCCAAAATTTTCAGAGACCGATTTGATTTTGAACCCCGATGGGAGTGTCTATCACCTCAATCTATTAGCCAAGCATATTTCTGATACCATCATTGCTGTGGGAGACCCCAGCCGAGTTTACATGGTCAGCCAGCTTTTTGATGAGGTTGAATTTGAAATGAACAAGCGCGAGTTCATCACTCATATGGGTAGGTATAATGGAAAGAAAATTACTGTGATTAGCACAGGAATCGGAACCGACAATATCGAGATTTTCTTTACAGAATTAGATGCGCTGGTGAATATCGATTTGAAAACGCGCGAGCCCAAAGCAAAAAAGAAAAAGTTAAAAATCGTTCGAATCGGTACTTCTGGCGCATTGCAGGAAGATATTGCTGTTGGCTCTCATCTGGTTTCTGATTATGCCATTGGCTTTGACAATTTGATGAATTTTTATGATTTCCCGATGGATGACTTTGAGACGGGCTTGGCTCATGATATTCAAAAAAAGATTGGTCTTCCATTTATGCCCTATGTGGCAAAAGGCTCTGAATCGCTTAGTAAGCAATTAGCATTTGATATGAAGATAGGCAATACGGTAACATGTCCTGGGTTTTATGCCCCTCAGGGCAGGGAGCTGCGTGTGCCTATCCGCTACCCGAAGCTGCTGGAAGACTTAAACTACTACCATAAAGGTGATTTTTGGCTTACTAATTTTGAAATGGAGACAGCGGCTTACTATGCAATGGGTAGATTATTAGGGCATGAAGTCTTGAGCGTAAACGCGATCATTGCCAATCGCTTGAAAAATAAATTTTCAAAGGACCCAACCAAGGTAGTGCAGTCTCTTATTGAAAAAATCGTTGATCGGATCTAAGGATGGCAGCCCTGCCTCCACGCTAACTCGACATACTATCCATCCGAATAATCTGTTTGCCTGCTTTGAACGGCTCGTTGTTGTAAAACCCCGACAGTACGCGATGAGCAATTTGCTCAATGACTAATTCTTCTTTTGATTTCCCCTCTTTGCCTTGCCAGTAAACCCGCTGTGGGTGTTTGCTCATATCTTCTACATAAGACACAGCGCGTTGGTATTGATCAGGGGTAAATGTAATGGTGAAGCAGGTTTTTACTTTTTGTGTTTCCATGGTTGAAAGGTGTTACAAGTGTAGTGCCAAAAAATAGCTCTCAATTTTAAAAAATATCGACACGCATTAAAAGTTGATGCCCGCGAGCGGTCGGTATTGTTCGTTGATGGGAAAATTTTTGGGCGCAGCCTACCATTGAATTGCTAACTTTGCCGTGCAAATGAGAAATTACGAAATCCACACATTACCCAATGGAATCCGGGTGGTTCACAACCAGGTTGCCTCCACCAAGATTGTTCATTGTGGCATCATGCTCGATATAGGCAGTAGAGACGAGAGTCCCGACAACCAGGGCATCGCCCATTTCTGGGAGCACATGGCGTTCAAAGGCACCAAGAAAAGAAAGTCCTTCCATATCCTCAATCGATTGGAATCCTTGGGTGGAGAATTAAATGCCTTCACCGATAAGGAGAAGATCATGTTCTACGCCTCCCTTCGCGATGAATATTTTGAAAGAGCCATCGAATTACTGGCAGATATCACGTTCGATTCTGTTTTTCCGGCCACGCAAATTGAAAAAGAGCGGCACGTGATTTTGGAGGAGATGTCGATGTATTTTGACGACCCGGAGGATTCATTGCAGGATGAGTTTGATGCACTTATTTTCTCAGGACATTCGCTCGGTATGAATATACTGGGCACAAAAAAGACGGTGAGCAGATTTAAGCGGGCAGATTTTAAATCCTTTGTAAAAGAGCACTTAGATACTTCCCGAATCATCTTCTCATCCGTAGGGAATAGTTCGATGGAAAAGGTCATCCAATTGGCTGAAAAATACTTGGGTCGTATACCGGCTGTGGCATCGGTAAAGAGAAGAAAAAAATTTACAAACTACAAAGCAAAAGACCTTGCCTTGAAGCGTGAGGTCAAGCAGGGGAGGTGTGCCATCGGGCGGCCTGCTTACAAAGTGACTGACGAAAAACGAAGTGCATTTTATGTCCTCACCAGCATACTAGGTGGTTCGGGAATGAATTCGCGTCTGAATCTGGCACTTCGCGAGAAGTATGGATTTGTGTATTCAATAGGATCGCACTTTGTACCCTTTACAGATACGGGTATTTTTATGATCTCGTTTGGTACCGAGCCTTCTCAAATGAAAAAAAGTATTGAGCTGGTGAAAGTGGAGATGAAAAAACTACGCGATATGCCGCTTGGTATAAAACAACTGGCCTCCTCCAAAGAGCAAATACTTGGGCACTTAGCAATGGCTGAGGAGAGCAACATTAGCTTTATGATGATGATGGCCCGCAACTTATTGGACTTAAAAAAGATAGTGACGTTCGAAGAACTTCAGGAAAGAGTGAAAGGTATATCTGCATTGCAACTTCAGCAAATTGCCAATGAGATGTTTAAAGAAGATGAATTGAGTTGTTTAATCATGGAGCCCAATTAGTCGAATGGAGTTTATACCCCTCGAGATTGATAACTATGCCAGAGCCCACACATCGGTAGAATCTGACTTGTTAAAAAAGATTTATCGGGATACACAAGCAGATATCCTGATGCCGCGCATGGTGTCTGGTCATTTACAGGGAAGATTCCTTTCAATGATCAGCCGCATGATCAAGCCTTCTGCTATTTTAGAAATTGGAACCTTTACCGGGTACTCAGCGATTTGCCTGGCAGAAGGCCTTCGGGCGGGCGGGAAAATCATGACGATCGACAATAATGAAGAACTAGAAAATCGGGTTCGAGGTTATTTTGCGGAGGCAAAATTGGGTGGTGCCATAGACTACTTGATTGGCGATGCATCGCTGTTGATACCAACTATATCCACACAGTTCGACTTGGTCTTTATAGATGCAGATAAAGAGAGCAATAGCCGTTACTATGATCTCGTTTTTGAAAAAGTACGTATCGGTGGTTTTATCATTACCGACAATGTATTGTGGAGCGGCAAAGTGGTACAATCAAAATTGGACAAAGATACTCGAGCGGTTGCAGCCTTCAATCAAAAAGTCAGTAATGACAGCCGTGTTACATGCATGCTCTTGCCACTGCGCGATGGGCTCATGCTTATTCAAAAGCTCAAAAATTGACAGACCCGAAATTTGTTGCGTTCTTTTCACTACCTTTGTTCCCATGAGATTTTTTGCAGTCGCACTCATTTTTTTTGGAGTTGCTGCCTCATACGCGCAAGCTCCTGTGGTGCCCCACAAAATGCATTTTGCAGACATGACCCTCTCCATTCGTGATGAGGCAAGACGCGAAATTCAAGAAGATGTTGATGCACTTGTCCGAAACCCGAAATACTTTGATCAAAAGGTTGAGCGAGCAAAAAGATACTTTCCGATTATCAATAAAATTTTTGCGGAAGAGAATGTGCCGGGAGATTTAAAATACCTGGTTTTGCAAGAGAGTTCGTTGGTGGCCGATGCGGTCTCCGTCTCCAATGCGGTTGGTTTCTGGCAGTTTAAAGATTTTACTGCGATCAGCGTGGGCTTGCGAGTAGACGCGCAGATTGATGAGCGGATGAATATTTTCTCTGCCTCAAGGGGAGCGGCCAGGTACCTCAAGCAGAACAATCAACAATTCGATAACTGGATACTGGCATTGCAAGCCTACCAAATGGGTGCTGGAGGAGTCAAGCGATCTGTGGGAGACAAGCACAATGGAAAACGCCATTTTGAAGTTACAGTCGATACCTATTGGTATATCAAAAAATTCATAGCGCATAAAGTAGCTTTTGAAAAAGCCGTTGACGGACCTCCCCAAATAACAGCTGCTGCCATTGAATTAAAATCAAAAAAGTCATTGACCGAATTGGCTAATGAAGTAAAATTGGATGAGTCTGTCCTCCGCGAATACAATAAGTGGGCACTTACTGGAATGATTCCTGACGATAGAACCTACTTCGTTGTGGTGCCAAATGGAGTCATCGATAATGTGGCAAGCCCTGCGCCTGTATTAGCCTCAAAAATAGCCTCGAGGGCGAAACCTCTTTCGCCAAAAAAGAACCAGCCGAATCGAGAGGTAAAATTCATTAATGGATTAAGAGCCATAAAAGCATTGGATGGGGAAACCCTTGTTGGGTTGACCGACCAAGCCGGGATTACGTTGGCGCGCTTCTTAAAGTTTAACGAAATGCAGATAGATCATTCTGTCGAAGCCGGAGCATTTTACTTTATGGAGCGAAAGAAGACATCTTCAACCGTGTTGCAGCACAAAGTAAAAATTGGTGAAGATTTATGGTCGATTAGTCAACAATACGGAGTTCAGTTAAAAAAGGTCAAGAAGTGGAACCGAGGGTTTGTTGAAGGAAGGCTGCAAGTTGGTTCAACTGTTTGGCTTACTTCAAAAAAGCAAACTGAGGAGCCACTGCCCAAACTTCCTGATGTGCCAAAGGAACAGATTGCTGCGCTCGAACAGGAATCATTCAATTGGGAGGTAAAGGCTGAAAATCGTCAGGCACCTCAAGTCAATTCTTCACCTACGATTGTTATTCAGCAAGTTGAGGCGGTTCAAGTGCCTGAGAAGACTTTCAAAGGAGATCGATTGGGCAAGGAGCATTTTGTGGCAAAAGGTGAAACGTTGTACTCCCTTTCTAAGACTTACGGAGTGTCGGTTGTAGACATGGCAAAATGGAACAATTTAGCCATTGACAATGGGCTGACGATTGGACAGAAGATTATCTTGTATTTGCCAGAAAAAGAGGAAAAGTTACATGAAACTTCTGAGGCCGAAGTAAACCCAACCATCGATAACTCGCTAATTCACTTGGTTTCGCAAAGCGACACTTTGTATGCCATTGCCAGGCAATACGGAGTGACAATCAAGGAGTTAATGGATTGGAACGACAAAAAAGAGTTAAGTGTGAAAGAAGGCGAAAAAATCAAGGTGCGAAGAAAGTAACCCCAGGAACTTGTGGTTATTTGGAAGAATACGTACCTAAATTTGATTCAATGCGATTGGTCTTAAACAATACTCCAAAAAAAGAATAATTTTGTGATCCTATCAGGTAAAGTAGGCTTAAAATTTTGGTTGGATGAGTCGTTTAATGAATTAAAGAAATGGTGATAGATACTGCGAAAGTATTGGAGTTGGTGATGTTGGTTGATGATAATGATACTGATAATTTTATCAGTAAACGGATTATTGAGATAACGAAATTTGCCAAACGGGTAGAAGTTAAGAGCTCCGGAAAGGGTGCTTTAGACTATTTGCGTGAATTTCAGAATGATGCGGATAACCTGCCAAGTATTATTTTCCTGGATATAAACATGCCAATTGTAGACGGCTTTGTTTTCCTCTACGAGTTCGAAAAATTTGGAGAGCTAGTTCGCAATAAATGCAAAGTCATTATCCTTTCGAGTTCTGACAATAAGCGCGACATCGATAAAATTGTCAACAATGATTTCGTAATTAAATTCATTACCAAGCCCCTCACAGAAGTAGCCTTGGATGAGATCCGCCTGAGCAATATTTAGAGGTTTATCGTTGGTTTTGTATTTTTACGAAAAACCAAAGTTGAATTTATGCTCAAATCTCGAAGTCACTGTTACTGCGCTATTCTATCAATTGCTTTTTTGGTCTGTTTTCAGAATACCGATGCTCAAGTTGTTAAAGTTGACACCTTGACCCATTGGAAAAAGGCATTTAAAGCTGGCCTCAACCTCAATCAAGCCTCCTTTTCTTCTAATTGGAAAGCCGGGGGAATAAATTCCATTGGGTTCAATGCGTATCTGAATTATAAGGCCAACTATAAAAACGGAATAAATTCTTGGGACAATGAAATTGATCTCCTTTATGGTATGGTCAATAATGCAGGGCAGGGTACTCGTAAAACCCTTGATCGTATTTTCTTGGACACCCGCTATGGCCGTGCCATCAATCCGAAATGGGATTTTTCAGTTTCTGCCAATTTACAATCTCAATTTGCTGACGGATTTTCCTATGCAAAAGACGCAGTAGGTGTAGAGCAACGTACATTGATCTCTGGTGCCTTTGCCCCCGCGTACATTACTGCGGCTCTGGGATTTGAATATCATCCTAATACTTTTTTCAAACTGCGACTTTCACCATTTTCGCCACGGGCTACAATTGTTAATGATGTTAATCGGTTTTATAATCCGATCACAAACCCTACTCCTTATGGTGTGAAACTAGGTGAAAGTGTTCGTTACCAGTGGCTGGCATTTCAATTATTGGCAGAATTTAATAAAGACATTGCTACCAACATAAACTTGAAGTGGCGTTATATTCTGTTTGCCGATTACGAAAAACTGGAGCTAGATAGAATTGATCATAGATTGGACTTGAATCTGACGGCAAAGGTGAATAAGTTTATCAATGTCAGTTTCGGTGGAATTGCCATGTATTTTTACGACCAGGACAAAGAAATTCAGATAAGTCAGGCGCTGTCTTTGGGGGTCGCGTATACATTCCAGAATTTTCAGGATAAGAAATAATTCTTTATAATTTATAAGAAGACCCCGCCTTTAAAGTGGGGTTTCTTTTTTATTTTGCTGTATGGAGAAAATCACCATAAGACGGTCAAATTTTGAAGATACTGCCGCCATGCGTGACGTGGCGATACGATCGTATACTGACACGTTTGCAGACTCCAATACACCCGAAAATATGAAGGCTTTTTTTACGGAATCATATAGCCTGTCGAAACTGCAGGACGAATATTACGAACCACTTTCAGTACTCTATTTAGCTTGCTATGGAGAGAAAGTGGTTGGTTTTTTAAGGCTTCGTCTCAATAACGAGGTAAAGAATGAGTTGGGGGAAAATACCATTGAACTACAACGCCTTTACATTGATACCGCTTATCACGGAAAACAGATTGGTAAAAATTTGATGGAAAAGGCGTTGATCTATGCAAGGGAAAATCGCTACGATTGGATTTGGTTGGGTGTTTGGGAGCGTAACTTCAACGCGCAGCATTTTTATGCTAAGTGGGGATTTGAGAAATTTGGCGAGCACGTTTTTCAAATGGGCGATGACCCGCAAATTGATTGGCTTCTGAAAAAGAAATTATAACATTATCGTTAGCAACTTATGTCAAAAGAGAAATTCGTTACGGCTATTACATCTTCGTACTCATTCCCATCTGCTTCGATTTTCTTGGGTGCTGGGGTGTTTGAAGGTGAAATTGTGAAAGAAGCTAGAGTAAATCTTTCGTTAAAGATGATGAATCGCCATGGACTTGTCTCAGGTGCTACAGGCTCAGGAAAAACACGTACGCTTCAATTGATGGCCGAACAGCTTTCGCTGGCAGGTGTCCCCGTTTTTATGCCCGATATGAAGGGCGATGTTTCGGGAATGGCGAAAGAAGGTACACCCAATGAGAAGATCAAGGAACGATTAAAATCAATTGGTCTTGACGGCTACAAACCCACAGGATTTCCTATTGAACTTTATTCACTTAGTGGAAAAGTAGGAGCACAAATGCGTGCTACGGTTACTGAGTTTGGCCCCGTGATGTTAAGCAAGGTCTTGGAGTTGAATGATATTCAGAGTGGTGTATTGATGATTCTATTCAAATATGCGGATGATAAAAAGCTTCCCATTGTTGACTTGAATGACTTGAAAAAGGTTCTTAACTATTTGTCAGAAGGCGCGGGGGCGGCAGAAATCAAAGAAGCCTACGGAAAAATTTCATCATCAACGGCTGGCACCATCCTGCGAAAAATTGTGGCGATGGAGCAACAGGGTGTAGCGCAGTTGTTTGGCGAGAAATCTTTTGACATCGAGGATTTAATGGAAAAGGTGGATGGGAGAGGAGTGATCAGTTTACTAAACGTATCTGATGTGCAAAGTCAGCCTGCGATTTTTTCTACCTTCATGCTTTCTTTGTTGGCCGAACTCTATCAAAAACTACCAGAGGCTGGAGATTTAGATAAACCCAAGTTGGTGTTCTTCATTGATGAGGCGCATTTGTTGTTCAAGGATGCCCCCAAAGCATTCATGGATCAGATCGAACAAGTAATTCGACTCATCCGATCCAAAGGAGTAGGCATCTTTTTCTGTTCTCAGTTAGTGCAAGACATTCCACCTACTGTGTTGTCACAATTAGGCAATCGTGTGAGCCATGTCATACGTGCATTTACACCCAATGATGTTAAGGCGCTGAAGGAAACAGTAAATACTTTTCCGCAGTCTGAATTTTACGATTTGGAGAAACAGTTTACTCAATTGGGTACCGGCCAAGCTTTCGTAACGGTTTTAAACGAGAAGGGTATTCCCACGGAAACTGTCACTGTGCATTTGGCTCCACCTGCTTCCTTGATGGGGCCCTTGACTGAAAGTGAGTATAAAGAGCAATTGAATCAGTCTGCGATTTTCAAAAAATACCAGGAGGTGATTGATCCCCAAAGTGCGTTTGAAATATTGACTGAAAAACTGAAAGCTCAGGAGGAAGAGCAAGCCGAGGCAAAGCAGCAAGTAGAAGAGCAAAAACCGGCACGCCCGGCAAGGGCTGAAAAGAGTACGTTTGAGCAGGTGATCAATTCTCCAATTACCAAGCAAATTGGAAAAGAAATGGTCAGGGGAGTGTTCGGAATGCTCTTTGGAACTACCCCTCGAAGAAGCACCGCCAGACGCAAATGGTAAGCAATCAGTTCGACATTGTTGGTTGAGTGAAAGAGGTCATTTGCAGCTTTTGGCTTATTTTTGCGGTTCTTAAAAATAAGGACTAAAGAAATGGCCGATTACAGCAAAGAAGAGATCAAAAACATTGAGCAGAAGTGGCGTAATGAATGGGAAAAACGTGCCCTTTACAAAGTCACTAACGATACCTCAAAGCCAAAGTATTACGTTCTGGACATGTTTCCCTACCCATCTGGGGCTGGGCTTCATGTAGGGCATCCGCTCGGCTATATTGCTTCTGACATTGTCGCACGATTTAAACGGATCAAAGGTTTTAATGTGTTGCACCCGATGGGCTTCGATGCCTTTGGTTTGCCGGCAGAGCAATATGCACTGGAGCATGGCATTCACCCCGCCATTTCAACACAGGATAACATCAACAACTTCAAAAGACAGTTAGGGAAAATAGGATTTTGCTACGACTGGAGTCGTGAAGTTCAAACCTGTGATCCTTCTTACTACAAATGGACGCAATGGATCTTTTTACAAATCTTTGATAGCTGGTTCAACCGTAAAAAAGAAAAGGCAGAACGCATTTCTGAACTAATTAAGATTTTTGAAAAAGAAGGAAGCGCACCTCACCCCATTCAAAATTCAAAGTTCAAGATTCAACATTTTGCAGCAACGGACTGGAAAGGTTTTGATGAAAAAACGCAACAAGAAATCTTGATGCAATACCGTTTGGCATATCTCGCTTATACGGATGTCAATTGGTGCGAAGCATTAGGCACTGTGCTTGCCAACGATGAGGTCATCAATGGTGTGAGTTACCGCGGAGGTTTTCCTGTCGTGAAAAAGCAAATGCGCCAATGGAGTTTGCGCATCACTGAATATGCCGATCGCTTGTTGAAAGGATTGGATGAAATCGATTTTAGCGAGTCGATGAAAGACATCCAGCGGAATTGGATTGGGAAGAGTGTTGGAGCAAGTATCAATTTTCACCTCACCCCCAGCCCCTCTCCGGAGGAGAGGGGGGGTGCTTCCGATGAAGTCTATGCGCAAGATTTTGTTTTTACAACCGATTCAAAAACGTGGGGCGCTCTAAAAGAAAATGCCCGCGAGAATAGGAGAGAACCAACAGAGGCAGAAGATAGATTTTGGCAAGCGGTTCGGAACAGTAATCTAGGGCAAAAATTTAGGAGGCAGCATGCCATTGCGAAATTTATTGTTGATTTTGTTTGTATTGAGAAAAAATTAGTCGTTGAGCTAGACGGCTCTATTCATCATTATCAAAAACGCGAAGACGAAGAAAGAACGAAAATTATTGAAACCGAGGGTTTTAGAGTAATCCGGTTTAGCAACGAGCAAGTCTTGAATTCGCTGTCGGAAGTTTTGGAAAAAATCAAATCGGAGCTCGCCTCCCCCTCTCCTGTGGAGAGGGGGCTGGGGGGTGAGGTTTTCTCCAAAAAGGACGCAGGGCAACGGGGTGAGGTCAACCCACGTAAAATCACGGTGTTTACCACCCGCCCCGATACGATTTTTGGTGTTGATTTTATGGTGATTGCGCCAGAGCATGAACTGGTTAAACAAATAACGACAAAAGCACAGAGAGAAGACATTGATAAGTACCTAAAGTATGTCGAGAGCCGATCGGAAGTGGATCGAATGGCTGAAGTGAAGAAAATCACGGGAGCGTTTACAGGTGCATACGCAACCAATCCATTCAACGGAAAGCAAATTCCTATTTGGATCAGTGAATATGTATTGGCCGGTTATGGAACTGGTGCGATCATGGCCGTACCATGTGGTGACGAGCGTGATCATAAGTTTGCGAAGCACTTTAAGTTGCCTATTACCAATATCATCGGTTCGCAGTATAGTGGAGAAGAAGCCAATCCAACAAAAGATGCTATTCTCGAAAATTCCGGTTTTTTAAATGGCTTAGTGATGCGTGATGCCATTGATGTGGCCATCCAAAAGTTGGAAGAGAAAGGCATTGGCAAACGACAAGTAAACTATAAAATGCGCGATGCAGGTTGGAGTCGCCAACGTTATTGGGGCGAGCCGTTCCCTGTCGTGTTTAAGGACGACATGCCGTTTGCCATGAAGGAGAGTGAACTTCCTTTAGAGTTACCGCCTTCTGATAACTTCAAGCCTTCAGGCAACGGAGAAGGGCCATTGGCCAACCTGACGGATTGGATCAACTTTAAGCCAAACGAGAAACGCGACAGCAACACCATGCCCACACACGCAGGTGCAGCCTGGTATTTCTTGCGCTACATGGATCCAAACAACACAACCGCGTTTGCAGATCCCAAAACATTAGACTATTGGAATCAGGTAGATGTGTACATTGGTGGGGCCGAGCATGCGGTGGCTCACTTGTTATATGCACGCCTTTGGACGAAAGTGTTGCACGACCTTGGCTATCTAAAGTTTGATGAGCCGTTCAAGAAGTTGATCAATCAGGGAAAGATTACAGGGGATTCGAGGTTTGTTCATCGAATCAATGGAACGAGCCTGTTTATTACTGAGAATTTAAAATCAAAATTAGAGGAGTTAAAAGAGGGCACGCAGGAGTATAGTGATCTAATGAAAACGATCAACTCCAAAATTGGTAGAAATAAGTTTAACGACTTTGGCAAGTATTCAGTAACAGCGGATGTAGCAAACCATGAGTATAGATTTCCTTCAGGAAAAATTAGTGTTTCATCGATTCATGTCGATATCGGTATAGTAAATGGCTTACAGCTTGATACCGAAGCCTTCAAAAAATGGAAGCCGGATTTCGCAAACGCGGAGTTTATTTTTGAAGACGCTGAAGGTAATCCTACAACAGATACTGCTAACGGAAAATACATCTGTGGATCAGCTATTGAAAAAATGTCGAAGTCATATTTCAACGTAGTCAACCCTGATCAGATTATTGACAACTACGGAGCCGACACCCTTCGCATGTACGAAATGTTCTTGGGGCCGTTGGAGGCTTCTAAACCATGGAGCACACAGGGTATTGATGGGGTATTTAAGTTCTTGCGCAAGGTTTGGAATTTGATCCATGATCAATCTGGTAATTTGAAAGTAAGCGAGGCGGAGCCTACACGAGAAGAATTGAAAGTGCTTCATAAAACCATCAAAAAAGTAGAGCAGGATATTGAGAATTTCTCATTCAATACTTCTGTAAGTGAGTTTATGATTTGTGTGAACGAATTGGGCTCGTTAAAATGTAACAAGCGCGCCATTGTCGAGCCATTGGTAATTGCTCTTTCTCCTTTTGCTCCGCATATTTCAGAAGAGCTTTGGGAGAAGTTGGGCCATAATGAAAGCATCTTAACGTCTACTTATCCAAAGTACGATGACCAGTATTTAGTGGAGAGTACATTTAGCTATCCGATTTCCATCAATGGAAAAGTGCGCGCTCAAATGGAGTTCGCCTTAGATATGCCTAAAGAAGATATTGAGAAAATTGTATTGGCTTCAGAAATTGTGCAAAAATGGACCGAGGGCAAACCACCAAAGAAAATGATTGTGGTGCCCGGGAGGATTGTAAACGTGGTGTTGTAATTTTTATGAAGCTGTCAGACTGAGCCTGCCTACCGGACAGGCAGGCTTGTAGAAGTCGGTTATTCTTCAGAAAGGTTTCGATAAGCTCTGAGGTGGTCTTGTTTAGGAGGACACTTTTTTTGTCAGATTTCCAAACAGATATTATTCAAAACGGAGGATGGTGAAACCCATCCCCTCGCATTGAATCGGTCTGTATTGGGGGGTGCTCGCAAGGTAGGCTTTTTGGTGATATTGTTTTTCGAATTCCATGGGCGTTAGATAGTCATTTGAATTCTTGATAAAGTTGGTAGTAGGGACTTTGAGGAGGAATAGAAGCTCGAAGACAGTTAGTATCGATAACAATTCCCCACATCAAGATTTTTCGCTGAGCATCTTTTGAAAATCACTCTCGTAATAACCCTTTTCCTTGACAACGTTTTCAATTTCAGATTTTAATTGGCCATCGAAATAGTCCATCATAATCTTTCTTATTTCTAGCGTTTGATTCTCGTTGATATTTTGCCCAAAAAGTCTTAACAAACTCAATTGAAGAGAGTTGAGTTTTTTTGATTTTGGTGCTAAAGATGGACTTGACATATTTGATTCATTCCTACCAACAAAGATATTGTTTTTTTAGAGATAATCCACGAGAGAAACTTTCGAAAACAATTTCCTTATTCGCTGTATTAAATCCTCGCCTGATAAGTATACAACTGAAAGTATCGTCCTTTCTTTTCAATCAGTTCTTCGTGCTTACCGCGTTCCTGAATTTGACCTTCTTCAACTACCAAAATTTGATCGGCCTGGCGAATAGTACTCAGTCGATGCGCAATGACAAATGTAGTTCTACCCTGCATCAATGTTTTTAGGCTGTCTTGAATGAAGCTTTCGCTTTCTGTGTCTAGATTAGATGTGGCCTCATCTAAAATTAAGATTCTTGGATTCGCCAAGATCGCTCGTGCAATGGCTATTCGTTGGCGTTGACCTCCTGATAGTTTTACGCCTCTTTCGCCAATGACCGTTCCCAGCCCTTTTTCAAACCTATCGGTAAACTCATGCACAAACGCAGCTCGTACGGCTTTTTGAAGTTCCTCTTCAGATGCATTGGGTCGAGGGAAAAGAATGTTTTCACGGATAGTCCCCTCAAACAAAAAATCGTCTTGTAGCACCACGCCCAATTGACTTCGATAGCTATTCAACGACACCTTTTCCAGATCAACTCCATCAATTGTAATAGAACCACTTTCTGGATTTAAAAAGGTGGCAGCCAATCCTGCAATAGTTGTCTTGCCTGATCCGGAAGTGCCAACAAGTGCTGTAACAGATCCTGCTGGAGAAGAAAAACTAATATTTTTTAGAACAGACTTGCCCTCTTCGTAGGCGAACGAAACGTCTTTAAATTCAATATTGCCATTGATTTCGTTCATATTGATCGTGCGCGAAGTTCCATCATCTTCGATGGGCATGTTCATTAATTCTTCGGTGCGATCAAGGCCCGCGAAGGCTTCGGTTAACTGACTTCCAATGTTGCTCATTTGCACTATGGGTGCGATCATGAAAACCATGAACATGGTGAATTGAAGAAAATCACCAGCCGTTAAATTGAAATAACCGCTTAAGCCCATAATTCCTACGCTTGCCAGTCCAACTAAAAATGTCCCTGAACTTGTCACGAAACTGGTAGAGGTAAGGCTTTTCTTAACATTTAAAAAAAGTTGTTCCACTCCTTTTTCAAATACTTTTATTTCTTGTTGTTCAGCATTAAATCCTTTGATGACTCTTACTCCATTTAATGTTTCGGTTAGTCGGCCTGTTACCTCTGCCGTTATTTTTCCACGTTCCCGAAAAACGGGCCTGATTATCGAGAAGGCTTTCAATGTAATTATTCCGAAAATCGACATCGGTAACAAAATGAACAATGTCATTAATGGATTGATATTGATCAAAAAGATAACAGAGATAATGGCTGTCAAAACACCCCCAACCAACTGAACTAACCCTGTACCGACAAGGTTTCTCACGCCTTCCACATCGTTCATTACTCTCGATACTAAAGCGCCTGACTTTTGATTGTCGAAAAAACGGGTGGGCAGACGCAACAAGTGTTTCTGCACATTTGATCGGAGGATGGAGATAAGCCGTTGCGCCTCTACACTCAATATTTTTGTCAGCAAGAAAGAGGTAACCGCTTGTATTAGAATGGCCACCGTCACCCAAATCAAAAGGTCAGGAAGTTTGTCCAAATCTCTACGAACGAGAATGTCATCCATAAAAGGCTTGGTTGCCCAAGGCGGCACAAGGCCAGCAGCCCGACTTATAATGATCAACAGCAATCCGACAAAGAGTATATTTTTTCTTGGCCAGATAATGGTCTTAAAAACATGGCCAATGGTTACTTTCGATTTAGGTTTTACTACAGACATGGGGGATAAAATCAGGTTCAAATAACTTCAAAGACGTAATGTAAGTTCCTTTAGTGTAAAACAATCCATTCTTTGTGATTTGAATTATTATATTAACGTCTTCGTAAAAGTACACTAAAATGAAAAAACTGCTTTTATTACTTCTCATTTCCTCTTCGCTGTCAGCCCAGAAATTTACGTCAGACGAAATCAGTCGATGGAAAAAGCAAGCAGAGGGTATTGAAATTATTCGCGATAACTGGGGCATTGCTCACGTGTACGGAAGAACCGATGCAGATGCTGTCTTTGGAATGCTGTATGCGCAATGCGAGGATGATTTTGAAAGAGTTGAGTTGAACTATATCAATGCCTTGGGTCGATTGGCTGAAGTGGACGGGGAAGGCAAATTGTACAATGATTTGCGAACTAGATTGTTTCAGGATAGCACATTAGCCATTTCTATTTTCAACAGCAGCCTGGGAGATATGAAAAAGCTGATGTATGCGTTTGCAGACGGCTTGAATTATTTTTTATACACACATCCCGAAAAGAAGCCGAAATTGATAAAGCGTTTTCAGCCGTGGATGCCTTTGTTGTTTAGTGAAGGCAGCATTGGCGGTGATATTGAAGCTGTTTCGCTAACTAAATTGAAAGAGTTTTATGGTGGAGGAAAAGATGCCACGAAAATTGAACAGATTAATTTAGATGATGGGTTGGAGCCTGAGCCCAAAGGATCCAATGGATTCGCGATTGGGCCTTTTCGTTCTGCCAATGGCAATTCCTTGCTGATGATTAACCCACATACTTCTTTCTACTTTCGCCCCGAAATACAAATGACAAGCGGGGAGGGGTGGAGTGCTTATGGCGCTGTCACATGGGGGCAATTTTTTATTTATCAAGGTTTTAATGAACACTGTGGATGGATGCATTCCACAAGTGCGGCAGATGCTATTGATGAGTACAAGGAGACTATTGTAAAAAAGGGCGATTCTCTATTTTATAAATATGGGAATTCAACAAAGCAGATACGCAAGAAGAAAATTGTGCTTTCATACAAGACAGATAAAGGAATTATGAAGAAGGCTTTTACTGCCTACTACACGCATCATGGACCAGTCATTGCCAAAATAGGCGAACAGTGGCTTAGCATTAAGATGATGCAAGAGCCTTTGTTGGCACTCACTCAATCTTATTTACGAACCAAAGCATCGGGATTGACCGATTTCCAAAAAGTGATGGAGTTGAAAACGAACACGTCTAACAACACTACTTATGCGGATGATCAAGGCAACATCGCTTATTGGCACGGTAACTTTATGCCCAAGAGAAATACCGCCTATAACTATAACCTGCCGGTAGATGGCAGCGATCCGGAAACCGACTGGAAAGGTTTACACAATGCTAATGAGACCATAAAATTGGTAAATCCTGCTAATGGATGGATTCAAAATTGCAACTCCACGCCTTTCACCGCGGCAGGAACAAGCAGCCCTGATAAAACGAAGTACCCGACTTACATGGCACCTGACTTCGAAAACGCAAGAGGCATTCACGCAGTTCAGGTGTTAAGCCGTGAGGCTTCTTTTACAATAGACAATTTGATTCTGGCTGCCTATGATCCTTATTTACCAGGGTTCGAAAGAGTAATACCTTCTTTGGTTGAGTCGTACTTCACGATTTCAAAATCAGATGAAGCCATGGGAAGAAAATTGGCCGAGCCCATTTCTCTGCTTCGCGATTGGGATAAGAAGTTTTCGATTTCCTCTGTACCGATGACATTGGCCGTTTATTGGGGACAAGAATTGCGAATGCAAATGGCCGATCAAATTCCTTCCGGAATCGGTCAGTTGGATATCATCGATTATCTTGTCAAAGCATCTCTCGAAGTAAAAATGAAAGCACTCGCGAAAGTGGTGGATGAGCTGCAAAGCGATTTTGGTTCATGGAAAGTGGCTTGGGGTGATGTGAATCGTTTCCAGCGCCTCACGGGAAAAATCAATGAGACTTTCGATGATAACCAACCAAGTTTGCCGGTTGCGTTCGCTTCCTCATTTTGGGGTTCACTGGCAGCTTTTGGTAGCAAGAAGTATCCAGGCACAAAAAAAATGTATGGCTATGTCGGCAATAGCTTTGTCGCTGCTGTAGAGTTTGGTAAAAAAGTAAAAGCTAAATCGGTGCTTGCCGGAGGGGTTAACAACAATGCTCTTTCACCCCACTTCAGGGATCAAGCCGGAATCTACTGCGAGCCTCGGTTTAAAGATGTTTTATTTTACAAAGAAGATGTGCTCAAAAATGCCGAGCGCAGTTACCATCCTGGCGAATAGCATGAAACAAATCAGCCCTTCATTTGAAGGGCTGATTTGTTTTAGGAAATCAATATTTAGGGTTTTCTTTTCTTGCTTTCTTTTCAGCCCTTTTTTCAGCCTCCGTTTTCTTAGGCTCTTTTTTGGTTTCCTTTTTTTTGTCTTGACCTTTTGACATAATAATGACGTTTAGTTGATCAAAGTAAATATAAACAATACAAAAGATCAAGTTCCTGTCTGCAATTCTGTGTCGAATCAACCCGCTTTCCAAGCTGAACGAAATTGAATCAATACTTTTTGTTACTTTTCAACTACGATGAAACGAGTACGATGGAGCCTGTAACTAATCGCACTCTCTTGTGCGCCAAGCAAAAAAGAGCAAGCTACTGAGCCCTGGGATACAACGGGTCATTGGATAATCTACCCGCCTATGTCAGCAACTGTTTATAAGATAACTAATTCAAACGGTCTCAAACTAACCATGACCGCACTTGGAGGGAAAATAATGTCGCTATATATCCCGGATAAGAATGGGGTGTTGGACGATGTTGTCTTGGGCTATGATAGTGCTGACCAGTACTTGACAGGCAATCCTTTTTTTGGTGCCATGATAGGGCGCTATGGCAATCGGATTTCCAAAGGCAGGTTTTCGCTAAAGGGCAAAAGCTATCAGCTGCGAATAAACAATGGAATGAATTCGTTGCATGGTGGTAAAGCTGGTTTCCATAACGTGATGTGGAGGGTTGAGCCTGTTACCGTTCATGGTAGTCGAGGACTTGAACTCTATTACCTTAGCAAAGACATGGAGGAAGGTTTTCCGGGGAATCTGAAAGTAAAAGTAACGTATTCACTGACTGATCAAAACGAGTGGGTAATCGACTACGAAGCAGCAACAGATAAAACAACAGTTGTTAATTTGACACAACATTCATTTTTTAACCTTGCCGGTGCGGGTAATGGAGATGTTCTTGATCATTTGGTTGAAATCAATGCAGAACGATTTTGTGCTATAGATAGCTCATTGATTCCTACGGGTGAATTAAAAAAAGTCGATAATACCGCCTTTGATTTTAGAAAGGCTACAAAGATCGGTGAACGCATCGCTGACTCGAATGAGCAACTACGGTTGGGACGAGGCTACGATCATAACTGGGTTCTTAACAAGAAAGGAAACGAACTTTCATTTGCTGCACGAGTGAAAGAACCACAATCCGGGCGAGTGATGGAAGTGTGGACGACCGAGCCGGGGTTGCAGTTTTATTCAGGTAATTTTTTGGATGGAACTGACATTGGCAAGGGTGGTATGAAATATGACTTTCGATCGGCTTTTTGTTTGGAGGCGCAACACTTTCCCGATTCGCCTAATCACCCAGAATTCCCAACTACCGTATTGAAGCCAGGAGAAACGTACAAGCAGAAGACGATTTATAAGTTTTCTGTTGAATAGGTTTCTGGTTCCTAGTTTCCAGTGACCAGTAACCGGGAACTAGAAACCAGGAACTAGAAACTAGCTCACTAGTTTCAACAAGTCTTCTAGGTCAAGCGCACGCGTGTATATCTCCAATGATCCGTCCTCGTGGCTTGGCCATTGTTCTCTGGGCCTATCCCAATAAAGTTCTACGCCATTTTGATCTGGGTCGTTGAGATACAAAGCTTCAGATACACCATGATCAGCAGCACCTGTCAATGGATAATTGGCATCAAGCAATCTTTTGTAAGCAACCGCTAAATCTTTTCTGGTTGGGTAGAGAATAGCGGTATGAAAAAGTCCAGTTGTTCGTAAAGGTGCAGGTGGAGCATTTTTGCTATACCAAGTATTTAGGCCAATGTGATGGTGGTAACCGCCAGCCGAAATAAAAGCGGCATCTGTTCCAAATCGAGTTGTCACCTCAAAACCCAAAAGATCGCAATAGAATTTTAATGCGCGGTCGAGGTCGGCTACTTTTAAATGGACATGGCCGATTCGGGTTTCGCTGGGGATGGTGTAGTCAGATTTCATAAGTTCACGGTTCAAAACTGTTACAGGTTACCAGTTCCAATTTATTCAATAAGTAGTAACAGGAAACGGATAACCATAGATTTATTCGCTTCTAAGGCTTTTGACCGGATTTGCTCTGGCTGCTCGAATAGCTTGATAGCTGATCGTTAGAGACACAATAGCCATGACAAGTAAAAAACTCAACACATAAGTAGGTACGTCAATAGCCGTATGATAAGTAAAATTGCTAAGCCATTGATTCAATAGATAATATGAGAGGGGAGTAGCTACCACAAAACCAATGAATAATAGAAGTGCGAAGTCTTTGTATATCAATTGCAAGATAGACGAAATGCTAGCGCCCAACACTTTACGTACACCGATTTCTTTAACTTTTCGCTGTACGATGAAAAGAACTAGTCCATATACTCCAAGGCATGAGATCAATATTGCAATACCACTGAATGACTGGATGATTCGACCAAAGTTTTGAAACACTGCATACTGTTCATTCAATTGCTGATCGAGAAAGGAGTATTCAAAAGCTTTTTCGGGAAAAACGGTTAACCATTCTTTTTCCAATTGACTGATCATATTTTCTATATTTTTGTTTTCAAATTTGATAGAGAGCGTATTGAATTGGTTGGGATCGATAGAGACAATCAATGTAGAGATGGGTGTAGTAAGTGCAGCAAAGTTGAAATCCTTCACCACGCCAATCACTCGACCCTCTTTTCCCTCGCGATTAATCGTTTTTCCAAGAGCCTGTGCCGGGCTGTCCCATTTGAATTCGTTAACGGCCGTTTCGTTGATGATAAAAGCTTCTTTCGGATCTGTTGCAAAATCGCGACTGAAGCTTCTGCCCGCAACTAGCTCCATTCCATATGCTGATAGAAAGTCATAGTCGGCAGAAATAGTTGCACAGAATAGATTATCTTCCTTTGCAAAACCGTCTGGTATGACCCCTCGGTAAACAGCTCCCACACCAGGAGCGCCCGATGATAAAGTCGTATGAACAATTCCAGATTGGGCTTCAATCGCATTGCGAAAACTCTGTAAACGACTCTTGAATGTGGAATCTGTTTGTTGGAAAAAGCCATTCAGATTCTGACTGTAAAGCGGGATGCTGATGACTTGTTCTTTTTGAAAACCGAGTGGTCTACTTTCTAAATAATTCAGTTGCTTTACAATAAGTATAGACCCCGATACAAGAGTGCAAGCAATGGTAAGCTGTACCACCACCAATGATCTTCGGAGGAGCTGACTACCCACATCCTGAGCTCCACTGCCCTTTAGCGCCCCAACCGATTCGAACTGAGTGACAAAATAAGCAGGGTATCCACCAGCGAGTAATGCGATTACTGCTAATAGAACAAAAGAAACAGCAACCAGTGTAACATCTACCGATTGAAAAAACTGCAAATTTTTTCCTGTCAATTGGTTTAGTATAGGCAATGTCAATTCAAAGGCAAGATAGCTCATCAAAAGTGCCACGGAACAGAATAGAAAACTCTCTGCTAAAAACTGACCAATTAATTGGTACTTCATCGACCCCAAAATTTTGCGAATTCCAATTTCTTTTATTCGTGATAGGGATTGTGCGGTGCTTAGATTAATATAGTTGATACATGCGATGAGCAACGTAAGTAGACCTGCTGCCACGAAAATGTAGATGTTGGTCATCGAATTGGTTGGCGTGGGCTCGCCTTGCAATGTGCTTTTGAGGTGGATATCTTTAACGGGCATGAGAGCAAATTTTTGCCCTACCTGTACCCGCGGATCGGCATACTTTTTTAGAAATGCATCCATTTGATCATTGACACTTTGGTAAGTAGCTCCGTCTTTTAGCAGGACATATGTGTAAGAATGACTGATCACAAAATTCATTGCTAAATTCTTGCGCAGAACTGCTTCTGTTTTTTCATCTTCTAGCTCATACATATCATCGAAAGGAGCGAGCATGTTGAATCGCAAATGTGAGTTTTCCGGAAAGTCTTTCACAACTCCGATGATTTTAAACGGGTGCTTACCTGAAAGCAGTAGTGATTCACCAACCGGATTCTTGTCACCAAAGTACTTGATTGCCATTTCTTCGTTAATGAGCAACGTGTACTTATCGTGTAAGGCCCTAAAAGCGCTGCCTTTGACAAACTCAATAGAAAATATTTTTAAGAAAGCAGAATCAACAAAATAGACATTCGACTCTTCAAAGGCTTTGTCATTTTCGGGCAGCGTGATACTTACGTTGCGCGAATAGGCCCTTGCCACTTCCTCTACCTGTGGGAAAAATTCTTTGAGAGAAGGCGCAATGGGAGGTGGAACACTAGCGATTTCCAATCCGTTTGGAACAGTATATCTGAAACGATACATGCGATCGACCTTCTCATGGAACTGGTCGAAGCTTATCTCGCTTCGCACATAGGCAACTATCAATAGTGCCAATGTAAGGCCACAGGTAAGCCCTATAAAATTGATAATCGAATAGGTTCTGTGGCGGATAATGTTTCGCCAGGCTGTTTTGAAGAAGTTTTTTAGCATATTAAAATCGTTGTTCGTTGCTAGTTAATCGTTCTTGGTTAATCGTTGTAGGGATTATATTACGAACATCCACTATCGAGCAACGAACAACGATTTGTTATTCACTTCTCAAACTCTCCACAGGATTGCTTATAGCTGCTTTAATGGCTTGTGAACTTACCGTTACAATTGCAATTAAGATAGCGAGTAAACCAGTGAAAACAAAAATCCACCAATGAATTTCAGTACGGTATGCAAAACTTTCTAACCATTGGCTCATGGCATACCAGGCTAATGGTGTGCCGATTACAATAGCCATTAGAATAGGTCGTATAAAATCTTTAGATAAAAGTTGCACAATACCCGCTACCGATGCACCCAATACTTTACGAATACCTATTTCTTTACTACGTTGCTCAGCAGAGTAGGCTGCTAGCCCCAACAATCCGAGGCATGTGATAAAGATGGATAGCCCTGTGAAATTGGCTAAGATGGTTGCTGCGCGTTATTCGTTTTTATATTGCTTGTTCAACTGCTCATCTACAAAACCATAGTCCAGCGGATTTTCTTTATCAAATTGATGATAGAGCGCAGGTAGTTTTTCAATAAAACCGGCCACCTGATTAGGTTTTATTTTTACGAGCATCTTAAAGTAAAATGTTTTTGCCTGATAGCGCATGATGAAGGGTTCGATGGGCACGTTCATCGGACGGAAGTGAAAATCGCGCACCACGCCAATAATTTTTCCTTTCATGCCCCAAAAGCCTACTTCTTTGCCCAAGGCATCTTCACCAGTAAAGCCCATGTTTTTGGCGGCTGTTTCGTTGATGATATAGGCAGAGGAGTCACCCGCTACAGAAGTTGAAAAATTTCGGCCGTTCACCATTTTCATATCCATGAGTGGGATGAAATACGGATCGGCATTCATTTGTGTGATGGTCAATTCTTGCCCTTTCGGTTGCCCTTCCCATTTAATGTTCGAATAGTTGTTATTATTTGCCAGTATGGAAGTAGTAGCGGCCGCTCCAATTACTTCATGCTGCTGCGTCAGCTTCGCGCGAAATACTTCTTCATTTTCTTTTAGGTCGCCACTTAGCCCCACATACATCAATTGTTCTTTTTCAAAGCCCAGGTCTTTTTGTTGGATAAATAGTAATTGTTGGTAGATGACTGAAGTGCCAATCATTAGAATAATGGCAATACTGAATTGTGCCACCACCAGTACCTCTCGAAAGCGACCTCCAGCTTTTTTCGGAAGAATCCCTCGCAATGTTTTGATCGGTTGAAAAGAAGACAGTAGCGAAGCCGGATAAAGACTCGCTAGCAGCCCAATGATAAGCGTAAATACCAGCAGTAATGCAAAGAAAATTTTATTGATCGGATGGAGCGTTAATTCTTTACCCGAAAGACTGTTGAAGTAGGGCAGAGCTAAATCAATTAGTCCACGCGATAGCAGGGCCGCACAACCAACTATAAGAAATGATTCACCAAGGAATTGTACGAAAATCTGTGCCCGGCTGGCACCAATTGTTTTGCGAATTCCCACTTCTTTCGATCGCCTCGTAGATTGTGCAGTAGATAAATTGATGAAATTAAAGCATGCAATGAATAAGATTCCCATGCCGATGATGACAAAGATTCTAATGAATGGGAGATTGCCTTGTTTTGTCCACAAATCGTAATTTAATGGATGCAGATATATTTCTGTAAGCGGCTGGGTGCTGATATTAAACCCTGCTTCTTTATCGTGGGTGCGAAGTACATTTTTAATTTTAGCATTAAACGCATCAATGTTTTGATCCGGATTCAGCTGAACGTAGGTAATGAAATTATAGCTGCCCCAATTATAACTCCAGCGGTCGCTTAGCAGGTGGTTAAAGGATAGTAAAAAGTCAAACTGAAAAGAAGAATTTGATGGCGCATTTTGAATAATTCCCGCCACCACAAAATCACTTTCATTGTTTAGGCGAAAGGTAGTGCCAAGGATATCCGGTCTACTTTTCCACTCGGCACCAAAATATTTTATCGCCATTTTTTCGTTGAGCACCAATTGATTGGGTTGTTTGAGCACAGTTTTCAAATCGCCTTTAATCATTGGAAAATCAAAAATTTGTAACAGTGAATTATCCGCAAAATAAATTTGACTTTCTTCGTACAACGCATCTTTCGTTTTGAACACCCCGCTCCATTTCCCCACACGGGCAGTATTAACTACTTCCGGAAAATTATTTTTGAGTTCGGGTGCAAGTGGTCCGGGTGTTACGGCTCCAATAGTGGTTGCTTTTTCTTGTTGGGTGGTGATGCGGTAGATATTTTTGGCGTTTGTATGATACTGGTCGTAATGCAGCTCATCCCAGGCAAAAAGAAGGATCAGCGAACTGCATGTAATACCCAGAACCATACCGAGTAAATTAATGGAAGAGAAAAAGGGAGACCTTAGGACATTGCGAAGCGCGGTTGTGAAGTAGTTGCGTAGCATAACTTGAGATAGTTGTTGATAAAGGCTATTGTTATTGTCCGAGTGATGGTCAAGTAATCCAACAACAATGCCACCTCATTAACCCTTTGTTTTTGAGCTAAAACCAGACTTTTAGATTATTTGCAACGTCCGAAACAAGGCAATAACGTCCGTAATCGGACGGATGATTTTTGGTATTTATTTGCCCAAGGGAGGAAGATACTCTAGTGGTAGAATATTCGAGTATTTTTCATGCCATGAGCGATATCCCTCCAAAAAAAGGCTGCGGACATCCTCGTAATAGCCATTTGCATAAATGGTCAACGAGTTGCTGAGAAAATGGAAGATGCTTTTTTGTTTCTCGGTGTATTTTCTACGCACCACATTTAAGTATTCAATTTCTTCGCGGCTGTCGAAGACGACCTCGTATTTCCCTTTGATATTCTCAAGCGTTTCTTTGTTTGATCGGACAAACTCTGCTCCAGTATAAATCATTTTAGCGATGCTATCAATTTCTTTGGGTAAGCTTCGAAGTTTCATATAGTATGAAAGGCTATCTTTTGAGTCACCAGATAGGATAAGTACGTTACTCTTATTTTTATCTCTCAACTGTTTGATTTTCTTATTCAGCCATTCATCAGGCGGTCTTTCTGGGTTTGCCTTTGTAAAAATTTTCTTAACCACAAATCCGCTTTCTTTTAAAGAAGAATCTCGCAATGCCCTTGTGAAATGGGTGACAGATCCGTAGTAGGCCTTCTTTCTTTCGCGTTGCCAAATTTTTGCTTGCCGATCCTTGCTCGGTACCAACTCTTCGAATCGTGGCACTCCAAAGATGTAGACTAAATCGGTTTTGAAGTTGACCTCAAATTGATATAGATAATAGTAGATCTTGTATCCCAAAGCTAAGTTTTCGATTTCAATAGGTTTTTTAGCATGAGCTACAAAGACACCATCTTTTGGATCAAAATAAAGATGAATGTCTTTTGGGTTTAGGATTCTGCACTTTTTTGAGTTGTGCGTTTCCCCCAAAAAGTGCTTTTTGAAATCCTCAAAGTTCCGTGCCCAGTTCACTGTGTCTTCCCGCACTACAATGGGTCGGAGCTCTTTGGCTTCTTGCTCGAGCTCTATTGTAAGCTGAATTTTTTCCGTAGAGCCATTTTTGATTTCAGAGAAATCAACAGCTAGTGAAAAAGGCTTGTAACCGACATAGGAAGCAATCAGATCATATTTACCAATTGAGATTCCTTCGATGTGAAATGTGCCATCAGCTAGGCTGCTAGTGCCAGTAGTGGTATTGGCAAGGAATACGTTTACAAATGGCAGAGGTTCTTTAGTAGTAGCATCAATAACTTTTCCTTTGATCGATTTTTTCTCTGTTTGTGCATTGCCTAACTGAGAAAATAAACTGACGAGTAGCAAGACGAGAAATCGAGACATGCTTAATTTATATCAACGAAATTAGAGCGAAATACCTTTCTATCCAAGCCGATAGAATTGAAATGCCGTTATCGATAATATCTTTCAAAAGAAGTCCGGGTGGTAATGCCCACTGGCCCTTCATAGATCCCACCATCGTTTCCCATATCTTCTACGATTACTTCTAACGTATTTGCGCCATCTTTTTTTAGCAAACCCATTGGTATGTTATACACGCGAAGTTGATCGAACGATCGACTTTCGCCATAGGGTTGGCCATCATATGTTTTTCCAATTTGTTTACCGTTTAGGTAAGCTCTATCGAAGTCGTCAATTTTTCCAAGCAAAAGAACTAACTCTTCGTCACTTGCAATGGACTTCACATCAAGTGTAAATGTTTTTTTGTACCATGCAAATCCATCATACCTCGGATATCCTTGATGCTCCCAATTGGAAGGAACCATTATTTTTTTCCATTCACGATCATCTTTTATCGGTTGCCAGTCTCTACTAGTGGTGAATGACCATAAACCTTGCAGGTCTACCAGCATTCTACTCTTCGGAGAACGGTAGATCCCCAATTTGCCATCAATGACGCCACCACCCTGCGTAACGTCATATACCCGAATAGCGATGGTGTTCTGACCTTTGAAGTTGATCAGTTCGTTGGGCAGAGTATATTTTCTTTCGGTATTATAGGCGGTTTTAAATTTGGGAGGCATCGAACCGGAAAGGCCAACCAATACTCCATTCACGTAGGCTTCATCACAATCATCGATAAAACCTAAGTTGAGGTAATAGTTTTCCTCTTTTACCAATTTAGTACCGTCAAAGCTTTTTCGGTACCAAGCAAATCCATCGTAGCCATTGAAGCCTTCATCTTCCCAATGAGCAGGCACGCGAATTGTCTCCCATCCTCCGTCTTGATAATCAGTCGCAGACCACCCAGGGCGATCACCGATATGAAATTTCCAATCTCCATTTAAACTGATTATTTGCGAAAAGATAGAGTCAATTGGAAGAACAAAGAGAAGGAATAAAAAAATACCTGTTTTCAAAGGAAGTATTGTTTTTCAGTGATGTAAAATTACAAATGTTTGAGTAAAGGTGAGTAGCCTGACCAAAAGCTACGTCACCTTTCTCAAACGAACCCTAATTCATCGCAACTATTGGATTGGTGTAAGTTGTCTTTTCAAGTTGCGCTGACCACTTACCATTTTGTGATTTCATTCTGTAGGTAACGGATAGAGCTGAGTTACTGATTTCTACCCAAAATGGTTTGCCGTCCATTTGTTCCACATTATATTTTTTCGAAAACCCACCTTCGAAATCTTTCGAAGAGATTTTGTCTGTTTTAAGTACTTCTTCGCGATTGCTGAACTTTACGTTTACCGCTTCCGCTGAGTTGTAGGCGTAAATAACTTTGATAACGTCCTTTTGAGTAGTCGGAATGATTTTAACAGAAGGATCCTGTTGATCCTGTGCTTGCGCATTTCTCAATGTCATGACGCTAACGGCTGCCACAATAACCCCTGCAATGATGATTTTTGTTTTCATACTATTATTTGTTTTAGTGTTTTCTATTGTTTGATTCACACTACAAATAACGGCATGCCCCCTAGTGAAGATGTCACCGGGCAGTAAACGATTGTAACAAGATGTAACTGTTGGTTGATGGGAAATAGTCCATAGTCAATCGCCCGCTAGCCATCGACAATGGACTATCGTCTATGGACTAAATCACGAGCTTGTACCCGGTGCCGTGCACTGTTAAGATTACTCTTGGTTGGTTTGGATTGAGTTCTACTTTCTGGCGAAGGCGGACCACAAAATTATCAACGGTTCGGGTGGTGGGTTGTTCATCGTAACCCCATACTTTTTCTAATAAATCATAACGACTTACTACTTGGTTTTTATGTTGATGTAGGTAGGATAAGATTTCAAACTCTTTATGTGATAGTTTTATTTCGATTTGATTCTCAGTAGCATGGAAGGATTCAAAATCGATATTGAGCCTTCCGATGGTAGTTCTGGCAGAATCTTTTATAGGCTGAAGTTGACTACGTCTCAAAATCGCTTTTACCCGTGCCAATAACTCGCGAACACTAAATGGTTTGGTGATGTAATCATCAGCTCCAAACTCCAGACCCAAAATTTTATCGATTTCTTCTCCGCGTGCAGTTAGTAGAACGATCGGAGTGCCGATGCCGGCTGATCTCGCTGCCTTGCAAACGTCAAAGCCGGAGAGCTTAGGTAACATCACATCTAATAAAACCAGATCGAATGAATTGGTTTTAACTTTAGACAACCCTTCCTCGCCATCGCTTGCTGTCTCAACCAAATATCCTTCTAGTTCCATGTTGTCTTTTAGTCCGAGTTGCATGGAAGGTTCATCTTCGATGATTAATAGTTTTGCCATTTTTTATGTAAGTGGAAAGTAGAGAGTAAATGTTGATCCTTTGCCTAGTTCGCTACTGACAGTTATTTTTCCATTCTGCTGTTCAATCAATTGTTTGACAATAGAGAGTCCAAGCCCCGTACCTTGGCTTTTGGCCAAATTGCCGCTCGAAACGCGATAGAATTTATCGAATACATATTTCTGATCTGCTTTGGCAATTCCCAACCCAAGGTCTTTTACAGCTACCCATCCAAAATTAACGTCATGCCCTAGAGTGATTTCAATTTTCTTTTGATTGCTGCTGTATTTGATGGCATTATCAATTAAATTGATGATCATTTCTGTAATCGCTTCTTTGTCGGCTTTAACTACAATAGCCTCTCTTGGTTCAAAATGGTATTCGAATCCTTTGTTTTTTAGATGGAAGTCATACGTTTTAAGAATTGCCTGAATCTCTTTAGTGAGTTCAATAGATTCAATATGTAGCTTCTTCTTTCCTGCTTCTGTTTGACTGAAGTTTAATATTTTATTGACGATACCTGAAAGGCGTTGTGTTTCTTTTGTGATGATTGAATAGTACTCCTGTTTTTTCTCCTCTGTCTTGGCGCGTCCCATTTCAAGGGTTTCAGCAAACATGCTGATCAACGCCAGCGGGGTACGAATCTCGTGCGAGACATTGGAAACGAAGTCAGATTTATTTTGCGCCAACTGAACTTCTTTTTTTACATTTCTAAAAACAAGAATGAGGGCGATGATGAGTACGATATCCAACCCAACAAGAAAAATAAGGTTGGTGTTGGTGCGCTCTTTTACAATTTGCTGTAGAGATGCACCTTGTGTGCGGATACCAAGGGAGTAATCTGGGAAAATCCAAAGATTCTTTGTAAAGGCATCGGAGTTTAGGCGGGTGGTATCACCTTGTTGGGTCGAGTAGATAGGGCTAATTGAAGATTTTGAGAAGACAGAAAGAATAAACTGGTCTTTGGCAATCACTTGAAGACGCGGACCAACAATATCTTCGATAACAGCAGATGGATCAACGATAAGTCCGGCAACTCGAAAAAAATCGTCTATGCCATCGGCTATGAAAATCAACATTCGCGCATTGGTTGTTCCCTGCCAATCACTTTGAATCGTTTCTATTTTTTGAAAGCCGCTTTTTTTATAGCCGATTAACCTGTTGATCTGCACGCTATTTTTTTGCAATGCATCTTTTATAGACGGACGAAGCGAATCCAACAACACGCTATCTTGGGCGTATTCATGAATTGAAGTTTCGTTTAGACTGTCGACTAAAAATACCATTTTAACTGCAGCATTGGTAAGCAATGCCTGTATGCTAAAAGGAACTTCTTGCTCGATAGTGCTACTTTCAAAGCCACGCTGCGCTTTCGCCACCCAGTTCTCCAGCGCATTATCTGCGTGCTGGTTCACCGAAAATAGAATTGCCTCCAATTGCTTGGTATAAATATCCTCAATCATCTTTTCATCCTTGTTGAGTGTTGAAATCTCATAGGCTGAAAAGAATAAAACAGGTATCAAAAAAATAACTGTAAGAATAAGTGCGATTCTTTTGACTGGATTCATTGTCTACCTGATAAATCGCAACAATCTTACGACATAATTTTTTGTGAAGAAAGCTGAAAGGTATTGACGCTTGTGGCAAGCGAGGGCGCTCTATACTGTCAGAATAACTGCGCCCGATCGCTCAAGGTATGAGGCACATAGTTATGAGAATTGCCATCATTCTTCTGTTTAAAAATTTTGCCATTTTCACTCAACGTTGTGGACAGTTTTCCACAGTAATTTCCTACATTTAAAATTATGATTTATGAATATATGAATACGATGGGCGCCTTGATTACATTGGGCTTAGGTATTTTTGGAACATTTTTTCCGCTTAGGGCCGCTAAATTCACGGGATTGTCTTGGGAGACGAAAGAAGGTTTTTCCGAATTTAGAGCCACTTTTGGAGGGCTTTTTGTCGCTTTAGGTTTATTTCCGCTCGTCAGCGGCATGCCCGTTGCTTATGTCCTGGTTGGCATAGTTTGGGTGTTTACAAGTTTTGGAAGAGTTTTGTCTATTTTTCTCGATCAAGGATTAACACAAAAAAACGTCAAGGCCGTGCTCTTTGAAGGTGGTATTGGGACACTGATGCTAGTTGGGAATTTCTCTTTTACAATTGAATTATTTCGGTAGAGATGTTAAACGAAATACAATTTGCATAAAAGAGGTCGATCCGTTTGACAAGGTTAACTTTTAAGTGTATAGAGCACTACAATCTTACGATTTAATTTTTTGCGCAGAAAGTGGCGTAACTGATCAATATTGTAGCCTATCAACTATTCACTTCTCAAACTATTGCTGGGATTTGTAACGGCAGCCTTCAAAGCTTGTGCGCTTACTATCATTAAAGCTAATATCAGTGCAAACGCACCCACTGCTCCTAATACCCACCAGGCTACCGCAATACGATAATCGTACTGTTCTAAAAAACTGTTTAAAAACCACCAGGCGAAAGGTGCAGCAATAACAAACGCAATGATGACCAGACGCGAAAAATCTTTAGAGATCAGCATTACCAAACTGGCCACAGATGCGCCCATCACTTTGCGAATACCAACTTCTTTGGTGCGCTGCTCGGCCGTGAAGGCTGCCAACCCAAACAATCCTAAACATGTAATGACAATGGCTAGTCCGGCAAAAATTCCGGCCAGTCGACTAATTAAATTAATGTCATTAAATTTCTTTTGAAAATCTACATCGGTGAACCGATACTGAAACGGATGGTTAGGGTTCAATTTCTTAAATACGCTTTCTACTTTTGCAAGCGATGCTTGAATGTCTTTGGTTTTGGACAAGCGCACGGTTACAGTACTACTCCATCCCGGAATGAACAATAGCGTCATTGGCTCAACAGGTTCATAAGGTGAGTCCATTACAACGTCTGGCACCACGCCAATAATTTCAAATAGAGAACCGTTTGTTTCAATTTTTTTGCCGATTGGATTTTCCATCCCCATCATTTTAATCGCAGCTTCGTTGACGATCACCGAAAGTGAGTCGTTAAATTCTCGAGAGAAATCACGACCCTCGATCATTTTGATTCCCATGGTTTTGGTATAGTCATATTCGGTGGCAATCATACTAAACGCCACTCGTTGGTCAGTCGACATGCCAGGCCACTTTACTTCGCTGTTTGAGAAGACGGCAGTAACCGGACTATTACTTTTGCATGCGTATTCAACTACTCCCGTATTTACCAGTTCTTGCCGAATGGTGCTAAAGTTTTTCTGAAGCTCGCCATTTATCCAAATTTGAATAAGATTTTCGCGATCGTATCCCATATCACGGTTTTTCACATGCTGGACCTGTTGGTAAATCACGATGGTAGCGGCAATTAGAAAAATCGAAAAACCAAATTGAAGCACTACCAATACCTGACGGGGAGTGCTCGCACCTTTGCCTACATTCACTTTTCCCTTCAGGACTTTTACCGCTTCAAACGAGGATAAATAAAAGGAAGGGTAGCTCCCTGCCAATAATCCGATTACCAACACCAATGCACTAGCAGCCACCCATATCAATGGATCTCCATAGCTAACGGCAATGCTCTTTTTCACTAAAATATTGTAACTCGGGAGTACTAACTCTACTACTACCACTGCCAGCAGAAATGCGAAAGTGGTAATGGCGACAGATTCCCCTAGAAACTGAAGGATCAACTCTTTCCTGCGAGAGCCAATGCTTTTGCGAATTCCTACTTCCCGTGCTCGGCTTTCACTTCTTGCCGTGGCCAAGTTCATAAAGTTGATACATGCAATGAGTAGAACAAAAATCGCAATGGAAGTGAACAGTCTAACATAAACAATTTGACCTCCGGTGTTTTTGCCTTCGTCAAAGTTGGAATGCAAGCGCCACTTTTCCATGGGGTGCAGGAACAACTTGGCCGTGAGAGCTTTGGGATTGTTATCTTTCAAAATCGAAGCGATCGATTGATCTACTTCTTCTTTCCGTGTTCCATCTTCTAGTAAAGCATACATCTGAAAACTATTGTTGTCCCAGCTATCTTTTGAATATCGTACCCAGGAATTTGTTTTTTCGTAGTAGCTGAAAGGCAATACGTAGTCAAATTCTAGAAACGATTGCTCTGGAACATCCCTAATAATGCCTGACACTTTTAGTTCATCGCTGTTGTCAAATTTGATGGTTTGGTTAAGTGCATTGCCATCTTTAAAAAATAATTTAGCGGTGGATTCGGTGATAACAATTTTGGTCGGCTCGTTTAATGCAGTGGTAGGGTCTCCGGCTATCATCTCATAACTGAACACTGTAAAAAAATCTTCACTTGCGCTTAAACCATATTTGTTCAAACGGTTTTCACCCACTTGCAACAAATTGCCCTCGCCCCAGTTGGTCATTACTACACTTTTTATCTTGCTTGATTTCTGGAGAAGCGTTTCTTTCAGCTTATAAGGCATACTATTACTGGTGCCGATGTGACCATTCCACTCTTGAGTTTGGTAAAGCTTGTAAATGTTATTGTAGTTGGTTTGAAACTTGTCATAGGCGTACTCATCTGCAACCCACAAAAAAATAAGGATACTTGCCGCAAGCCCGATGGCTAAGCCACCAATATTGATAAAAGAGTAGGCTTGATTTTTAAGAAGGCTTCTAAATGCGATTTTGATGTAGTTGCGGAGCATGGTTTTGAATTGGGTACGCAATCCGTATTCCCAAATCAATGCCAATGATTTTTATGACAAAATTGTATGGAAACGACCTTTTTCAGAATGTATAGAGATCAAATACGAACGGATGCGTCCGTAATCGGTCAGTTGATATGACCGTGATACTTCAACTCTTTTTCTCTTTCCAACTCTTCTTTTTCGCGCTTGATGCGCACTTTCGCAGCCGGCCCTACCATGATGGGAACTGTTTCCACTTCCACATTAGCAAGTTCGAGGCCGTACATTTCTTCCGTTGACAGGCTATGTTTTTTGATAAATCGATAGCCTTGAATAATCACGTTATCGAACGTAGAGATTTCGCTGTCTACGGATGCCAATGAATGCAACATCACAAATTTAAAGTCAGCCGGCATACTGTGTTTTCGAAGTGAATCGTAGTGACTCACCAAGTCGATCTCCGCATTTTCAGCCATATCGTGCAGAATTTTTGCGAACAACAAATTCACTCTGTGATCTGCTTTGAAACCAAGTTTAATGCGAACAAAAAAGCATTTTTTCGGAACGATCGTGTCCACGGAATACTTAGAAGAATAAGGGCTGTCTACGGTGTCCACGTGGACAAACCAGTATACATCTGCTTTCTTTGGTCGTTTTTTAAAGATGGAGTAAATAATATTAGAGTCAATGTATCGCTTGCTATCGGCTACGGCCATGTAGACCAAGTTAGTCGCTTCTCTTGGAATCGAGGCGTCTGCCTGAAGATCTTGGATCATGGGAACATAATGTTTCAAGTCCACAAATTCGGTGTGGCGGTCTCTTAATTCGCGCGCGCGCAATAGAATAAACATCATCAAGAAAAACGCCAAAGCGATCGAACCTGAAAACCAGCCACCATGGGAGAATTTGCTTAAGTTCGAAATCAAAAATGCTCCTTCAATGCTAAAAAAAACAAGGGCGAGTACCGATGATCTGATGGTTGATTTTTTTACTGTGGCGAAGTAATAGACTAGCAGTGCAGAGGTCATCAACATATTAACTGTGATGGCCAGCCCATAAGCCGCTTGCATATCATCCGACTTTTTGAAAAAGATGACCACCAAAATGCAACCAAACATTAAAATCCAGTTGATAGCTGGGATGTAAATCTGCCCTTTCATCTGGCTCGGATAGCGGACGCGTGTGGCGGGCCATAACTTTAACTTCATTGCCTCGTTCACCAGCGTAAACGTGCCGGAGATCAGCGCTTGGCTGGCAATTACCGTAGCCATCGTAGCGATGATCACACCAAAGATTAATAGCCAATCGGGCATCATCGAAAAAAATGGAATCGTATCTCCCAACTCTTTTCCCTCATAGGTGGAGAGCAACCAAGCACCTTGACCAAAATAACTAAGCAGCAAGCATAACTTCACAAACCCCCAGCCTAATCGGATGTTTGACTTTCCGCAATGTCCTAAGTCAGAATACATTGCTTCTGCCCCGGTGGTGCAAAGAAAGATCGCTCCCAGAATCCAGAACCCACCCGGGTATTTTATTAGTAAACTGACACCGTAACTTGGGTTGATTGCTTTTAATACAGCCAAATTGAAGGAAAGGTGATATGCGCCAATTGCGCCAATAAAGACAAACCAAACCATCATTACCGGCCCGAATGTTTTACCGACTACGCTGCTTCCGAACTGCTGGAATATGAAAAGGGCTACTAGAATAATGATTACGATGGTGATGATCGTTTGGTCGGAAATTTCGGGCATGAGGGTTTTTATCCCCTCCACAGCTGAGGTGACACTCATGGCTGGAGTCATAAAACCATCGGCAATCAACGTGCAGCAGCCTAAAATGGCTGGAAAGATAACCCAGCCTGCTTTGTATCTTCTAACCAGCGCATAGAGCGCAAAAATTCCACCCTCACCCTTGTTGTCGGCACTCAATGCCATATACACGTACTTAATCGTGGTGATTATGGTCAGCGTCCAAAACACCAAGGAGAGCCCTCCGAGGATTAACTCTTCAGAGACCAAACGACTCCCCACGACAAAGCGCAAAGTGTAAATCGGAGAGGTGCCAATGTCACCATAAATAATTCCCATGGCTACCAAAACTCCGGCTGCTGATAGGGTATGTTTACGCGATTGAGAGTCCATAGTATTTCGTCCTACAGAAATTTTTTATGCTGCTTTTGCCTCTTCTGAATTAAGTCTTTCTTCGCCTCGCCCAATGATTAGCCGGTTACTCCTATCGTACGAAAAGTAATTCCACATCCAGCTAAAAAAAGTAAATACTCTATTTTTCCAACCTACAATGGACATCAAATGGACAAACATCCACACATACCAAGCAAAAATACCCTGGAACCGGATTCCCTTCAGATCGACTACTGCTTTATTCCTGCCCACCGTGGCCATCGAACCTTTATCAAAATAACGAAAAGGCTTAAGCGGTTTTTTGTTGATAATATTTCGAATGTTTTTGGCGACAAGTCTTCCCTGTTGCTGAGCGGGGGGAGCCATTTGTGGATGTCCTTTTGGGAAATATTTATCACCGTCCATGAGGGCTACGTCACCAATGGCAAAAATATTAGTGTATCCTTTTACTCGATTAAACTCATCCACTGACAGTCTATTTCCTCGCGTAATCAGCTCACTATTCAAGCCAGCAATCGGATTGCCCTTCACCCCAGCTGCCCAGATCAACGATCTTGATATCAATTTCTCTCCGGTATTCAGCACGATCTCTACACCATCATAAGATTTCACCGCAGCACCCAAATGTACTTTCACACCCATTTCAGTAAGAAAGTCAAGCGCTTTTGCACCTGCTTGCTCAGACATTCCATTTAACAATCGAGGAGAGGCTTCTACCAGATGGACATCCATCTGGCGCATGTCCAATTCCTTGTAATCTTTTGGGAAAACATTTTTCTTCAATTCACTTAACGCGCCACAAAGCTCTACACCCGTTGGGCCTCCACCCACCACCACAAAATCCATTAGTGAATTCATTACTTCACGATCTTCAGTCAGCAGGGCATACTCCATCTGACGAATAATTTTATTACGCAACTTGGTCGCGTCTACGATATTCTTCATCGAAATGGCATTTTTTTGCACTTCGTCCATGCCATAAAAATTGGTTACTGCACCGGAGGCAATGACCAAATAATCGTATTTGACTCCTCCAATGGAAGTCTCGATGTAGTTTTCTTCAGGTTTAATGTTCTTTACCTCTGCCAGCCTAAAATAAAAGTCGTGATAGTTGCCGAACAACTTACGAAAGGGAGCCACAATTGAGTTGGTTTCAAGCCCGGATGTGGCCACTTGATACAGGAGTGGTTGAAACGTATGGTGATTGTTTTTGTCAAATAAGACAGTTTGAAGTTTAGCTCCCCGAAGCTTCTTGATCACTTCCAGTCCTCCAAATCCTCCTCCGATTACTATTACTCGAGGTTTGCCTAGGTCTTCAATACGCGTGCGCGTGGTTATTAATTTGGGCATTTAACGGATAATCTTTGCCTTTTGCGCCCGCAATTTACGCGTTGTCGATGGATTTAAGGCTATTAGAAAAAATATTTTGTTCTTGCATAAAACACTACAACAAGGGTGTAATTTTGTGTTCTAAACTAACAACTGTATGCTAAAAAATTTATTATTCGTTGCTGCAATCGGTATGATCATGGCAAGCTGTGGAGGAAACTCAGAGAAGCTCCAATCACAAGTAGATTCCCTGAGGACTGAACTTCAAACTAGCCAACAATTTGCCACTACCCTTCAGGAAGTAGGTGTATTGATGGACTCTATTGATGCGAACCGCCAATTACTCCGTGTCAATATGGTAGAGGGTACTACCTACGACAATTACAAAAGCAGAATGAAGGACATCAATAACTACGTCAAGGATACTCAGAACAAAATCTCAGAGCTGGAAAAATCGTTGAAGAAATCTAAAGGAAACGCTAATGCATTTGCAGCGACTATCAAAAAGCTAAGAGCTGATTTGGAAGAGCGCAATAAAGAAATAGCTGCGTTGAATGAACAAGTGGATCTTTTGAAAAACGAAAATCAAAATTTAATTACCACCGTAGGGTTGCAGGAAGCAGAGCTTACTGATAAGGAGTCGCAGATCGTAGCTAAACAACAAGAGTTGGCTTTGATCGAAGCTCGGATTCAGGAAATGATGGTTCAAAGCAAGATGAGCGAAGCAGATTCTTACTTTGCCAGAGCGCAGGCCATTGAAGAAGCGGCTAATCGGACTAAGCTTGCACCGCGCAAGAAGAAAGATACTTATAAAGAGGCCATTGAGTTGTATAAAAAGGCATTGTCCCTTGGCAAGCAAGAAGCACAAGCAAAGATTGCAGCATTGGAAAAGAAGATTTAGTACTACTATTATTCCTTTCACAAAAACAGGGGGCGCCTTACAGGGTGCCCCTCTTTTTTTTGTTTGATAAAATCGAAATTACTTTACACAGTTCCATTATCCATTCCAATCAAATACACCGTGTACACAATGTAACCGCCTAATAGTAGCGCAGCTTCCCAGCGATCTAGTTTTCGAGTGTTTAGCGTAAACATAAAAATCACCAGCATCACAGTAGATCCCATCAGAACGTATAAATCAAAATTCATCGCAGCATTGTAGGGCATAGGGTTGATAACTCCTGTTACACCAAGAATAAAAAAGATGTTGAAGATATTTGACCCCACCACGTTGCCAATCGCGATATCTGTGTTTTTACGATAAGCGGCCACGCAAGACGTGGCCAATTCAGGCAAAGACGTACCAGCGGCAAGGATGGTGAGACCAATCAGCTTTTCAGATAAACCATACGCTCTGGCAATTTCCAATGCGTTGGTTACCACCAACTGCCCCCCGCCAATTAGCATACCAAGTCCTAAAATCACCATTCCTATCGATATAGGCATACTAAAAATTTTGATGGGCTCGCCCTCTTCCAAGTCGGTTGTGTGGCTCATGGTCTTGTAGATGTAAAAAAGAAAGCCGGCAAAAAAAACTAAAAGAATTATGCTATCTATTCTACTTAAACTACCAGTACCTTCGCCTCCCCAAAGGGAATCGTTGACGAGGAGAAATAGAACACCTGCCGCTAACAATGAAAGCGGTACTTCATACTTCACTGTGTTGCGCTGCACAATCAGTGGGTAAATCAATCCAGCGATGCCCAGGATAAAAAGCAAGTTGAAATTATTGCTGCCAATAACGTTGCCAAATGAAGCATCATTCTTCCCATCTAAAGCAGAGAGCAGACTCACAATCAGCTCGGGCATTGAGGTACCGAAAGCTACTACCGTTAGACCAATGGCCAAGTTGGAGATACCATACTTCTTGGCGGCCGATGATGCCCCATTAACAAGAAAATCAGCTCCTTTAATTAAGATTCCAAATCCAAGTAGCAATAGTAAAATAGGGATCAACATAGGGGTAGGGTTTAGGTAGTGTAAATTAAAACCATTTTTTGAATTTAAAATAGCGAATCATAGCAATTACTATTAAAAGCATGAACCCCATCACAATAGGGTACCCGTAGGGCGAATCAAGCTCAGGCATATTCCAGACCGATTTGTCGGTATGAAAATTCATTCCATACACACCAACAATAAATGTCAACGGCATGAAAATGGTGGAAATGACTGTCAATACCTTTATCACTTCGTTCATTCGGGTGTTGAGTGTGTTGATATAAATATCCATTAAGCCCGAAGTAAGATCTTTGTAGGTATCCAACGAATCAATAAGGTGAACGACATGGTCATACACATCGGCATAGTAGCGAAGGTTGACAGGGTCAATAAATCCGCTTTCATCTTTTAATATTTTACTCATCGCGTCACGCAATGGATAAAGTGCTTTGCGTAAAAAGATTAACTCTTTCTTGAGCTGTTGAATGTTCTTAAACTGTGTTTCGGTGGAGTTTTTGTAAATCTCATCTTCAATGGTCTCGATCTGCTCACCAATGGCGTCCAGTACATTGTAGTAATTGTCAACAATAATGTCAACCACACGGTACAATAAATAGTCCGCTTTCTTTTTTCGCACCCTTCCTTGATCGAGGCGAATTCTATCCCTTAGAAGCCCAAATAGGTCTCCTTCTTTCTCTTGAAATGATAGCAGGTAATCTTTACCCAACACAAAACTTATTTGCTCGTAGTCGATTTTACCTTCGTCAATTCGATAAAGCATCTTTAACGTCAAAAACAAAAAGTCATCATATTCTTCCGCTTTCGGTTGGTGGTCGCTGGTGATGTCCTCAACCAACAAGCTGTGAAGGCAAAAGTGATCGGCTATTTTTTGAACAATAGATATTTCATGAAGTCCATCCAGATTGATCCAATTGACGTGATTTAGTTTGACGTGCGCGATGAGTTCTGTAATGGGCAAATCTTGGTACATGCTGTACTCTTTCTCATCATACTGTATGAGCTCAAGAATTACCTTACTGTCGCTGGGGCGCGGATCGTTTGAGCGGACTACGAGTTTTTTCTTTCTGGCCATCAGGCTATAAATTTTTCATCACCAGCAGGTGATGCAGGTTGGCCAGGGTAATGCCAGCCGCGTCAAAGCGTTCTTTGATCGACCTATTTAGATCGCATTTTAAGTCAAACCCATCAGTAGGGTCTTTGGCCCAAACCGAAGCTCGTAAATGTATGCCAGAATCCAGGAAAGTCATCACGCGCACCATAACAGGGTGTTCGCCACGTGCCTTTTCAGTATCCGTTCGGTTGTCAATATAGTAACGGTGTCGCCCGGCTTCCTCTTGAATAATCTTGATCGCTTGATCAATGTTCGAGGAAAGGGAAATGGCAACTTCCACAAACATGCAGGTTTTTTCGTCAGTTATTGTGGAGTTAATAATGGTTTCATTGCTAATCACACTATTGGGAATGATCACCCTTCTGTTTTCGAAATCTTTGATGGTGGTGTGCCTCAAATTAATGTCTTCCACATCCCCCGTGTAGAGTTGCCCAATTCTAACTCGGTCACCAACACTAAAAGGCTTAAAGATCACCAGGAAAAACCCACTTATGATGTTAGAGAAGGCAGCTTGCGAGGCAAAGCCAACAATCGCAGCCAAAACCCCCGCACCTGTTAGCAACGTTGTGCCTGCCGTGTGCAGGGCTGGGATGGATCTGAAAATTACTACTACCGCTACGAAGAAAAGTATAAAGTCAACAGCATTTTTAAAAAAGTTATAGCGGGTAGGATCCACTTTCAGCTTGCGAGCCGCAGCTCTAAAAAAACGGCCTACCAAAAACCGTAAAATTCGGGAGACAATAAATGTCACAATGATCACCGATATGATGAATATGACTTGTTCCCAATACTTATTGATATACAACATTGCCTCGAAAATAGTGAATTGTCCATTCCTTACCATCCACCTTAGTTCTTTTTATTGATGGCATTTAAAAACCATGATCGTCTACTATCTACTTTTCTGTAATATTGTGCTAATGTCTTTGCACCTCGACCACATTAAGGCACCCGTTGCTGTTGAAATGGAAGAATTCGAACATAAGTTTCGGGCTTCTATGAAAACGAACGTTTTGTTGCTGGACAAAATCATGACTTATATTGTCAAGCGAAAAGGGAAGCAAATGCGTCCGCTTTTTGTCTTTTTGAGTGCAGGTTCTTGCGGGACAATTAATGAATCATCTTATCGAGCCGCTTCGCTCATTGAATTGGTTCATACGGCAAGTTTGGTTCACGATGATGTGGTAGATAACTCGAATTATCGAAGAGGTTTTTTTTCAGTCAATGCGCTTTGGAAGAATAAGATCGCTGTTTTGGTGGGAGATTTTCTTTTGACGAGAGGCCTATTCCTCGCTTTGGAACATAAAGACTATGATCTCTTAGGGATATGCACTGAGGCGGTTAAGGAGATGAGCGAAGGGGAGCTAATGCAAATGGAGAAAGCCAGACGGCTGGATATTTCGGAGGAAGTTTACTTCGATATTATTAGAAAAAAAACAGCTTCGTTAATAGCATCGTGCTGTGCAATAGGAGCGAGCTCAGTAAATTCCACCCCTGAAATGGTGGGAAAAATGAAATTTTTTGGTGAAAAAGTGGGAATGGCTTTTCAGATAAAGGACGATCTCTTTGACTACGGGGAGGATGAAATCGGTAAACCACTAGGCATCGACATCAAAGAAAAAAAGATGACACTTCCCCTCATTTATGCTCTGTCAAAAGCGGGTTGGCTAGAAAAACGAAAAATCATCTCTATTGTAAAAAATGAAAGTGAGAAGCCAAAAAAGGTGAAAGAAGTGATCGAATTTGTAAAGAAGTCGGGAGGAATTGAGTACGCAAAAGAAGCGATGAACAGGTACTATGCGGAGGCCTTGGAATTGCTAAAAGAACTACCCGATTCTACGTATCGAAATTCTCTAAGAGAGTTAGTTAAGTTCACCATTGAGCGGAAAAATTAGCTTGCGAGTTTCACTTTTCCGCGCCCTGCCTCTTGCACGGCATAGTCTTTGACACTAGAAAATATAGCTTCTTCCAAATGCTGAGCTGCAGGACCTGTGGTGGCAGGAGTAAAGGTTCCCTCGCTTTCCCACCATTTTTTTGCCAAATCTTTTGCTGTTAGTTTATCTACTTCAAAATAGTTTATAACTGAATCAGACACGATCCAGGGCTTTGCAATGGTCGCATACTTTTCAAAGATCATGTTCCTCATTTGAGTTCCGCTGGGCTGACTCTTAAAGTGCGAAATAGTGTATGACATGGTTTCTGGCTCGGTCATGATCAAATCCCAGTAGCGTTTTGAACTAACTACCTGAGCGGTAGTGAGTAAGTAACCGTACCCTTTTTCAAGAGGCTCCTTAGTAATTTGACAAGAAGCTTTGAATTCTTTCTTTTTTTTGCCGAATAGGGCATCCATTAGTGCCATGCGGAGGAATTTATTGTATTAGATACTCTCAAAAGGACAAATAGTTGCACTGAGTGGAGTGAAAGATGTAAAATAGTGTAATGAAAGACCGGATTTGCGTCTTGAAGATCAAATCAGGAACCCTTGACTGGCTGACTTTTCTTCATCTTTTCAAATTTCTGTTGCTTTGAGAGAAAATCGTCTAGTTTGTTGACTGGCAGTTTCTTAGCAATAATTTTTTTCTTGTCATCTAAGATATAGATGGTAGGCGTTGTTTCCGAATGATACAGTTTTGAGTAAGGCTCCTTTAAGTACGTTCGTGGGCCATTTACCGTAATCCATGGAGTTTTAAATTCTTTCATAAAATTTTTCATCTTTAACATACTGGTGTCCGAGGATACGGCATACACTTCAAAGTTATACTGCGCCTTACTCTTGTTGTAAAATTCTACCAGTTTGGGTGTCTCTTCTCGGCAGTGGCCACAATCCGGATCAAAAATGAAAAGGATGGTATACTTGTTTTTGATGTCGTACATCGACCGGGGCTGTAGGTTTTGATCTTGCATGATGAGGTTAGCTCCTGTGCGCCCGATCATACTCGTACGAATCTTATCAGCATAGTCTTTCATGCTCTTCTTTATCGAGGCTGCAGCCCAAAAATTCATTTCACCGGAAGCCCAGTAAGTATCGTTCAGCCGCACGAAAACTTCGTCCAAACCCATAATCTCCGGAGCTTGGTACATTACCATCAGGTTGAAAACCATGTACTTATAGGTATCCTGGTTTTTCTTGGCTTTTTCTACAATGCCACTTATCGCCTTCATCACACTATCTGGCGTTGGAACAAATAATTTCTCCAAATACTCCTTTACTTTTTCTTGATAGAATGGCCGTGGGAGTCGGATCATGGCTTCGTCTGCCAAATCCAGATTGTCAAAAAAGTGTTGGCGATAGTACTTCAACTGGTAGGTAGAGTCAATTGACCCATCTGCCTTTTTTGGCGGATTGGGGACTTCGATTTGCTTTGTCACTTTTAGTAGACGTGCCGTTAGAGTCGTTGGATTCTTTTCAATCAACTCATTTTGATAGGCCATCACGCGATCATTGATTTTGGAGAAGGATGCTCGGGCATCTTTTTTTTGATCTTCTGTCAGTGTGCTGTCTCTCAATACTTTAATCAGAGGTTCGGCTTCGAGACTCTGCTGTCCTATGAAATGAAGATTGTCAAAAAACAGCTTATTATCTTCATCATTTTTTACCACAATAGTCTTTAGGTAATCTTCAATTTTTAAAGCATCCGTAGGGTTGGCGGTAGTTTCAATAGTGAAGAACTTGTTTTTCCCGACTACAAAGTCAAATAGCTTATTTTTTCCTAATACAAGATAGTAGGCGCCTTCTGGCAACGCAGTCTTTCCATCAAAATGAAAAGAACCCGCCTTGCTCTTTGCCGTATCGCGTAAAACGGTGTTTTCTCCATAATAGCTCCCTAGATAAACGGTGGTGTCTTTCCAGTTTTTTATCTTAAAATCAATTCGATAGCCACTTTGAGCATGGGCAAATTGGGTAACAGCTAAAGCAATGAAGGGGATGAGTAGACGTTTCATTTATGTTCTAAATTGATTGACAAAGTTCAACATATTCACCCGAACGTACAATGGCAATTAATAGGCCAACTAATACGTGGGTAACAAGTCAACTTTTAAACTATTTTTGCAGGCGTTTAAAATGTCGCTGACCGTAACCAATCTTTCCAAGCAATATGGCCAACAATTGGCTGTAGACAACATTTCTTTTTCTGTACAGCAGGGTGAGATTGTTGGCTTTTTAGGACCCAATGGAGCAGGTAAATCGACTACCATGAAGATGGCCACCAGCTACTTACCGCCCACATCAGGAAGTATAATCATCAACGGACTGAATGTAGTAGAGCAGCCAATGGCTGTTAAGCGCATTATCGGATACCTTCCGGAACACAACCCTCTTTATCTGGAAATGTACGTTCACGAATACTTGCAGTTTGTGGCGTCTGTTTATGGGTTAACAAAAAAGGAAACAGTAAAGCGCGTGGGAGAGATGATCGAGTTGTGTGGGTTGACCAAGGAACAAAATAAAAGGATTGAGTCGCTTTCCAAAGGATATCGGCAGCGTGTGGGCCTGGCGCAAGCATTAATTCACAATCCGCAAGTATTAATTTTAGATGAACCCACCTCGGGGTTGGATCCGAATCAGATCTTAGAAATCAGAAAACTGATCAAGCAGATAAGCGAACAAAAGACGGTTATTTTATCCACACACATTATGCAAGAAGTGCAAGCGTTGTGTGATCGGGTGATTGTCATCCATCAAGGAAAAATTGTGGCCGATGATCTATTAAAGAATTTGCTCACGGGAAAGAAGGAGCAAGTTGTGTTAGTGGTAGAGTGGGATGGAGCAGCACCTTTGTCGGCTATTGAATCAATCAATGGGGTAGAAAAGGTAGAAATGGATAAACACCTCTGTCGGATAACGACTCAACGGAGTGATGAAGTTCGAACAGCCATCTTTCGGTTATCAGGCGATAGCAATCAGGCCTTACTTTCGTTCAAGGTGGAGGAAAATACATTGGAAGATATCTTTCGATCACTAACTATTACTTCCGCTGCGATATGATTCACGTTTTCAAAAAAGAATTCAACGGCTTCCTCCATTCGCTCATTGCCTATTTGGTGATTGGCATCTTTCTTACTGCCATGGGGTTGCTGATTTGGGTTTTCCCGGAGACTTCCGTTCTTGACTACGGATATTCCGATTTAGATACATTGTTTTCAATGGCGCCTTATGTTTTTATCTTCCTGATTCCAGCCATCACCATGAAAAGTTTTGCAGAAGAAAGAAAGCTCGGTACACTTGAGTTGCTGCTGACAAAGCCACTGACGGATTGGGATATTGTATTGGGTAAGTTTTTTGCTGCTTTTGCGTTGGTTGTGGTTGCTTTGCTGCCCACCTTGATTTATTATTTTTCGATCGTCAAGTTGGGCAATCCTGTTGGGAACATTGATACGGCAGCGGTAGTTGGTTCTTATGTCGGACTACTGTTTTTGGCGGCCATTTTTTGTGCGATTGGAATTTTTACATCTACGCTTTCAAATAACCAAATCGTTGCGTTTTTGCTTGCAGCCTTTTTTTCTTTTCTGATGTATACCGGATTTGATTCACTTTCATCTTTTGCCGGAAGCCAGGCCTTGCTGGTGAAACAATTTGGTATTCTTTATCACTATGAGTCGCTCGGCAAAGGATTAATTGACACAAGAGACATTATCTATTCGCTAAGTACCGCAGGGTTGCTGTTACTATTTACGAAAGTTGTTTTGGGTAGCAGACTATGGTAAACTGGAAGCAAAGTAAAAAAGTGGGGGATTTGCTTTTGGTGGCAAATAGCATTGTGTTCGTTTTGCTAATAAATGGGTTAGGGCAGTTTTATTTTTCCCGCATTGATCTCACCGAAGAAAAGAGGTATACCATTAAACCCGAAACGAAAGAGCTTTTAAAGAAGCTAGAGGATGATATATTCGTGGAGGTTTTTTTGGAGGGTGACTTAAATCCGGGGTTTAAACGGTTTCAAAAGTCGATCAAAGAAACGTTGGATGAATTTCGTATTTACTCGAACAACAAAATCAACTTTGTTTTCACGGATCCAAATCAGGCGGTAGGTGAGAAGGCACGCAATGAGTTTATGAGTGACCTTGCTGCAAAGGGAATCAGTGCGATGAATGTGATCGACACAAAAGACGGGCAACGGATTGAGAAATTCGTTTTTCCGGGGGCACTTGTTTCAACGGCAGGTTTTGAATCGGGTGTAATGTTGTTGAAGGGCAGCCGTACACAAGGGGCTCAAGAAACATTGAATCAGTCAATTGAAAATATAGAATTTGAACTTGCCAATACTATTTACAAATTGGCAAACACGCAACGCAAAAAAATAGCGCTTGTAAAGGGGCATGGAGAATTGGATAGTTTGCAAATGGCCAGTTTCAATAGCGCTCTTTCAGAGCAATACGATGTTTTTCAGTTGGAGTTGTCAAGAAAAAATACGGTTCCCGATTATCAAGCATTGATTATTGCCAAACCTCGTTCTGAGTTTTCTGAGCCTGACAAATACAAGCTTGATCAGTATATAATGCGGGGAGGCAAAATACTGTTTATGCTCGATCGGTTGGATGCAAGTATGGATAGCGCCTCTAGCGAAAATTACTTTGCTTTTCCGTATGAACTAAACCTGGAAGATCAGTTGTTTAAGTATGGCGTTCGAATCAATGCGGACTTGGTTCAAGATCGTGTCTCTGGAAAATATCCGATCATCGTGGGCAACGCGGGCAATCGTCCACAAATGATGCAATTGGATTGGCCTTTTTTCCCCTTGATTAATCAATATGCCGAGCATCCGATTACTCGCAATCTGGATGCCACTCAAACAAAGTTTGTAAGTAGTATCGATACCGTAAAAGCAACCGGAGTTAGAAAGTTTCCATTGATGTATTCGTCTCCGTATTCCAGAAAGTTAAATGCTCCCGTGAAGGTTGGGGTGAATGATTTACGAAGACAAATAAAGGAAGAGAACTTTCAGGGGGGTAAGACGCCTATTGCTTATCTGCTCGAAGGAAGCTTTACTTCGTTGTACAAAAATCGGTTTGCGCCACCCGGAATAGATGCTGCCGGATTTAAAGAGCAGAGTGGCTCTACCAAGATAATTGTCATCGCAGATGGTGATATAGCACGGAATGATATCAATCCGCGTGAAAACAAACCAATGGCTCTCGGGTACGATCCTTTTTCGAAGTACACCTTTGCCAATCAGGATATTTTGCTGAATATGATGGCATACCTGACGGATGAGAATGGGTTAATCAAAGCGAGGAGTAAAGATGTTAAGATCAGGCCGCTGGATAAGGAAAAGATTCGCAACAACCGGCTTTACTGGCAGGTAATAAATATTGTGTTGCCCTTGATCGTCTTGATTTTGATTGGGCTTATGTTGACCTACGTGCGCCAGAAACGATATGAACAATTTAAATGAGCAGCGGAATGCCTAGAAATGTTAAACTACTTGTTTCGTTGATTGGCTTATCACTGCTGGCTAGTGCCATGTTTTACTTTACTAATCGTGATACCTCGGGCGTTGATAAAACTGTTTTTAAAGTTGTTGATCAAGATCGAATAGATCGGGTAACCCTGATTTCGCAAAAGGGAACAGTAGAGTTGAAGTTTGATGGAGTTAAATGGAAGGTTAATACTGCTTATGATGCCGATCGCCAATTAATTACCGTGCTTTTTGCCACCGTTGTACAAACGCAGCCAAAACGTAAACTAACCGGTGCCCAAAGGGATTCGGTATCGAAAAAAATGTCACGGGATGGTGTCCGTGTTTTGCTTTCAGAGGGTGAGACCCTCAATAAGGAATACTTAGTGTGTGGCAATGAAGAAAAAACGGAGACCTATTTTCAGCTAGCAGGTGATGAAGCCATTTATCTGGTCACCATTCCAGGGTATAGAGTCTACGTGGCATCCATTTTCGAGTTGGGCGAATCGGGGTGGAGGGACAAGGGAATTTTTAACTTCAATTGGCAGAACTTCAAAGAGTTGAAAGTCCATTTTCCCAACCGAACCGACCAGGATTTTTCAGTTTCTCTGGTTAACAGTCTTTTTATTATTGCCGAGGTATCTGTAGCTGATACCACGAAGTTGAGTGGCTTTCTGGAGTCGTTGTTTGACCTTCAAGCCGAGGAGATACTTTCGAAAACGGAAAGTAGGCGTTACGACAGCCTTATAAGCGGTGGTCCTATTGTAGAGGTAGCCATTCAGGATATCTCGAAAAGCACTATTGCATTGAAGATTTTTCCCCCCCAAAAAGGAAGCGGGGTAATCGTTGGAAGAATAAATGATACTGAGACTGTTTTGCTTTCTCGGAGGGCTGCAGCTGCTGTGTCGAGAGGACGAGATTTCTTTGCGGTGAAGTAACCTCGCTGTCAGCGAGTTGGTACAGATAAGATACTTAAGATCCCATTTTTAGGATTGGTTTTTCTTTCTAACTTTACAGCCCTTTATAAACACAAACCACTGATTCTGATGAAGTTCATTGTAAATTCCAGCTACCTGCTCAAGCAGCTTTCTAATATCAATGGGGTAATCACCTCCAATCCGGTTGTTCCAATCCTTGAGAATTTTTTGTTCGAAATAGACAAGAGCAATCTGACGGTCACAGCTTCTGATTTGCAAACATCGATGATCACCGAGATCACGGTAGAGTCAAAAGAGAAGGGAAGCATTGCAGTGCCCGCTAGGATATTATTAGATACATTAAAGAATCTACCTGATCAACCTGTCACTTTTTCAATAGACGCTGCATCGTACAGCATCGAAATTAGTTCAGATAACGGGCGTTATAAGCTGGCAGGCGAGAATGCCACCGATTTCCCTAAAGTGCCAGCGGTATCCAATGATTTTTCCGCAGCCATTTCTTCAGAAGTATTGGCAAAGGCTGTGAACAACACCATTTTTGCTACAAGCAGCGATGAACTTCGTCCGGCTATGACTGGTGTGTATGTAAATCTGGGAGAAAAGAATACCACGTTTGTAGCTACCGATGGTCATCGCTTGGTTCGCTACCGCAGAACCGATATCAAATCGGATAACGGAAGCGCTATCATTATTCCACGTAAAGCGTTGAACTTATTGAAGGCAACACTTCCGTCCGAAAATACCGATGTAAGCATTGATTTTAATCTGTCGAATGCGTTTTTCAAATTCGGAAACATCCGCATGATCTGCCGATTGATTGACGAGCGTTTCCCCGACTATGAAAATGTAATCCCAGCTTCCAATCCGATTAAGATGACGATCAGTCGGATGGATTTACTAGGGTCTTTAAGACGTATTTCAATCTATGCCAACAAGACAACCCATCAAGTAAGATTGAAGATAACTGGCAGCGAGTTGGTTGTTTCTGCAGAGGATTTAGATTTCTCCAATGAGGCCAATGAGCGTCTCTCTTGTGAGCATGAAGGAGAAGACATCGAGATTGGTTTCAATGCAAAGTTCTTGATCGAGATGCTAAGCAATGCTACCGCTGATCAGATTAAGTTAAATATGTCAGCACCGAATAAGGCAGGGGTTATTACACCTTCTGAAAAAGATAAGAACGAAGATATTTTAATGTTGGTGATGCCTGTTATGCTGAACCAATATGTATAGAATTTTTTTTAAGTAGAATAGTGAAGAGCCATACGATTCGTATGGCTTTTTTGTTAATTGGGTTGGTAAGTGATGTTACCTAGGATGTAGGCGTCAGACCGCTTGGAGCGGTCAGATGCCTTTGAATTCTAGACGGCTTTCAAGAACATCAGGTGGTAAAATAGATAGTTTTCAATGATTTAAAGTTTTTCAAATGGCAACCTTCGATATTCATCCAGATATAGCACAAGCAAAAACCATTTCCACGGATTTTTATCTTGATCCCCACTTTTTCAGAGAGTCAAAAGAAAAGATATTTTCGAAAAGCTGGCATTTTGTAGGCGATGCCGATCAAGTGAAAGACAATGGTTGGGTAACCCCGGTAAGCTTGCTTCAAGAATTTTTGAACGAGCCTCTTTTACTTTCGCGAGATAAAAGTGGCGACTTACACTGCCTATCCAATGTGTGTACACACCGCGGCAATCTGATTGTAGACAAACCATGCAAAGTAAATGATCTCCGATGCCGGTATCATGGAAGAAGATTTGATTTGAATGGAAAGTTCAGTTCTATGCCGGAGTTCAAAGAAGTAAAAAATTTCCCAACAACAGCTGACGATCTGGTAAATCTACCGATTCATCAATGGGGTAAACTTTTGTTTGCTTCACTTGACAAAAAGGCTGATGCCGATTTATTTTTCAAACAAATGGCTGACCGGGTTTCGTGGATGCCATTGAATGAATTTGTTTTTCATCCTGAACTCTCAAAGGATTATCTGATTGATGCGCACTGGGCCTTGTATTGCGAAAATTATTTAGAAGGGTTTCACATTCCCTTTGTGCATGCAGGGCTGAATTCTGTAATTGACTATGGAAATTATTCGGTGGAACTTTTTCCCTATTCAAGTTTGCAGTTAGGAATTGGAAAGCCCGATGGATTTAATTTTGATTTGCCTCCGACATCACCAGACTATGGGAAGAATGTGGCAGGCTATTATTTCTGGGTGTTTCCCAACATGATGTTTAATTTTTATCCTTGGGGATTGTCGGTAAATATTATTCAACCTATTTCAAACAAAAAAACGAAGGTCTCTTTTTTAACTTTTGTTTGGGATGAAAGTAAGCAGAGGCAGGGTGCCGGGGCAGACTTGCACAAAGTTGAACTGGAGGATGAGGAAATTGTACAGAACGTACAAAAAGGTATTCGGTCTCGCTTTTACAATCATGGCCGCTATTCAGTAACTAGAGAGATGGGCACTCATCATTTTCATCGATTGATCGCAGAGTTCATGAAATAGATAGTAGCAGAACTAGCAGTCCGACATGGAATGGACGATCTGTTAGGCTCATAATCAGGTATCAATTGTGCCTACTCTGTTTAAGGTTTTCGGCTTTCACTTTTTTACCATTAAGAAAACAAAATATTAGAAATATGTGTCATTCATTTCGCAAAGTTCTTGCAGGGTTTACGTGAATAACTTTCCAAGTTTGAATTATTACAATACCTATCGATAACACCGAAACAAAAATTGCAGCCACTGCAAAAACATCTAATTGTAGCTGAATTTTGAACGGAAAAGCCTCAAGCCAAAGCTTCAGAATATACCAAGACGATGCAAAAGCTATTGAAAAGGATAGTAAAAGAAGATAAAATGGTTCTTTAGTGACAAAATATATGATATTTATTGGTCTAGCTCCATGAACCTTACGGATGCCTATTTCTTTTGTTTTTTGATTTGTTGAGGAAATCGTCAATCCAAGTAGCCCAATAGCAGATAGAACGATGGAAATCAAAGTAAGAAATCCGAATACTTTTAATTCAATTTTTTCAATTTGATAGAGACTTTCATATTTATTCTTTAGAAATTGAGAGGCAAAAGGATAGCTAGTACCTAGGGTTGCCCATTTGTCGCGAATAAATTGGATTGCCTCAGTTGGATTGCCAACAATTTTAAGTGATATGTTACCATAGAAGGGTTGTTCACTAATAAAAAAAATGGTTGGACTAACGACTTGATGAAGCGATTCAAAGTGAAAATCTTCAACTACCCCAATTACCCTTCCTTTTATCTCGCCATAGTTTATTCTTTTGTTGAGAGCGATTTGTGGTGTTTTCCAGCCAATAGCTTTGATAGCAGCTTCATTAAGGACGAAACCTTCAGCAATATCCGTAGGAATATCTGATGAAAAATTACGCCCCTCAGCGAATTTGATTTCATAAGTATCAAAGAAGCGGTTGTCAATGCATACATATTTAAGTTTAACTTTTGTGGGCATAAGAGTATCACCGATTTCAGCGGAAGCGTCCATTATATCGATAAGTCGTCCTGTTGGAATATGCGATGATCGCGTTAAATCCTTTATGTGACCACTACCTACGAGTGTATTGTAGAATTCTTCATACTTACTTTTTTTGTTTAAGGTATAGTCATTCGGGATTATAACGATATTATCCTTACTATAGCCTAGTTCTGAATTATTCAAAAAATCAAACTGGCCAGCGACATGAACGGTCAGAACAATCAAGGTTATGGCTACACTAAACTGGGTTGTCGTTAAAATCTTTCGGATCAAAAACTTGCCCCCTGAGGATCCTAGTTGCCCTTTAATAATGCCCACAGGCTTGAAAAAACTAATCAATAATGCTGGATAAATTCCTGCCAGTAAAGCGATAGCTATTGTTACGAACAATATGATTGGTAGTGTTTCCAAAATATTAAGCCAAGTAATGTTCGGATAGATATTACTAATGACCCATCCCTGTAAAAGGATTGCAATTAGAAAAGCTAGCAAAAGTGATAGTATTGAAAACAGAACAGACTCCATTAAAAACTGTCGAATAAGTTGTGGTTTTAATGCACCTAGTATTTTTTTAACGCCTACCTCTTTCAATCTGCTCGAGGACATAGCGATAGAAATATTTACATAGTTGAACACGGCCATCATTAATATCAATCCAGCAATAGTGCCGGTCAGATATAGTGTCGAAATTTTCGCGTTAGGTTCGAATTCTGAGTCTAAGTTGGAATGTAGATGGATGTCGCGAACTCTTTGCAAATGTAACCTCGTCCATTGCGAGGCTTTATCAAAACCATTGGGAACAATTGATCCTAGGTTTTTGTCAATAAAAATATTAACCTTCGCCTCTAATTCCGATATGTCTAAATTTTCATTTGCCAAAAGATAGGTTGCAAACGAATCCGACTCCCACTCTCCATCGAGATACTCTCTACCGTACACCGAATTATCATTGAGTGTACTAAATGAAATCAAATAGTCTGCATGCCAATGTGAATTGGAAGGAAGAGGCTTATACACCCCGGTAACCTCCAATTGAAATTTATCCCTTAACAAAACTTTCTTCCCAATAGGGCTATCACCTTTAAACAACTTTAGGGCGGAATTTTCAGATAAAATTATCTTGAAAGGTTCATTTAATGCCTTCTGTCTATTGCCCGCAATAAAAGAAATACTAAACAACTCCAGTATTTCTGGGTCAACCATGTAAACACTTTTTTCAAGCCAATTCTGACGGTCAGGTCCATCTGCGGATAAGAGGGTTTCATATTGTACAATACGGCCAATCTTCTCAATCTCTGGTAATGACCCCATTAAGAAAGGTGCAAAAGGAGCGCTAATATGACCGAGGTGCATACTTCGGCTTCCATCTAGAGACCAGTAACTTCGCGTCAGCCGATAAAGTTTATTAATATTTGGATTCCATCGATCATAGCTCAACTCATTTTTAAGAAAAACGATAGTCAGAATAAGGCAAGATAAAGCTATCGCTAGTCCTATTATATTTATCAAAGAGACTAACTTTTGTTTCTCTTGATTTCTGTACAGGATTAGAAGTGTATTTTTAATCATAGTACCTGTCCACTTCCGGCTTTTGGCGGTGTCAAGTTGGCAGCCTTGCTCGTAGATTTCATAAACTCAGTGAGTGGCACATCCAGCATACTCGAAACGAGATAAAGCAGTGTGATCAACAGAAAGAAATAACCAACATGCCCATTATATTTCACCCGATTTTCATGGATAAATAACCGTGCACAATGGTTCATCAGGTAAGATAGTTGATGTTTACTCGGTAAGTTTATGAAAAAATCTTCAAAACTTTCACTTTTGAAGTGTGTTCTTAACGTTTATTGAACACACTCGCTGCCCATGAAAAATGCCAACTACACCTATTCGTTTGTCGTTCTGATCGTGTTTCATTTCGTTGGATTTTGCGGACTGTTGTCGCCATACAGCAGCCAGTTCATGTTGCTCACGCCATACAATTTGATACTATCCGCTTTCTTGCTTTGGCGCCATCATACCACCGCACTAAAGCCCTTGGTCTATTTTTTCGGGTTCACCTTTTCGCTCGGATTTTTTGTAGAGTACCTAGGTGTAAACTTTGGCTTTTTGTTTGGTAGTTACTCATATGGGAACACGCTCGGGATAAAGCTTTTTAACGTACCTATTGTGATTGGCCTCAATTGGATGCTGATTATTTACAGCGTAGCTACAGGCTTGGATCGGGTATCTATCCCAACATGGGCGAAGATTATTATTGGCTCATGTTTGGCCGTGTTTATGGATTGGCTGATTGAGCCGATTGCAATCCGATATGATTTTTGGAGTTGGGAGCAGGGCGCAATACCTCTTCAGAACTACGTAGGATGGTTGATTACTTCGGGCGTGATGCTCAGTGCCTACTATTGGCTTAAAGTAGAGTCAAAAAATCGCCTGGCGTTGCCACTGTACATTGTGCAAGCCAGTTTCTTCGGCCTCCTCCAGTTGGCACATTCTTTCCTAGAAAACTAGAACTTGTCGGGTAGTTGAACAATCCGTACTACGATCTCATGTGGATCTCCGTCCTTGTCTAACAAATTGAACGTTACCATCGGATTATCGCGCTTGATGTTGGTCTCCACGTGCACGATCTGGTTGTTTTGCAAATGCTTTTCTATCTCCTTTTGAACGATAAAAAGTGCATTGGCCATATCAACTTCTAGCGGACTTGGATTATACGAATCGGTTTGCATTTTATGTCGTTCAAAAATTTGTGCTCAACACTCAAAATCTGTTTAGCAAATTTCGAAAGGCCCACCTGTTTACCACCGAATCAATGCGGAGGCCCATGTAAAACCACTTCCAAAGGCGGCCAAACAAAGTACGTCATTTTCTTTGATCTTTCCCTCACCCCAAGCCTCGCTCAATGCGATCGGAATAGAAGCAGCTGTCGTATTACCATACCTCATGATATTGTTGTACACCCGATCATCGGAAAACTCCAATTTGTGTTGGATGAATTGACTGATACGAAGATTTGCTTGGTGGGGTATAAGCAACGTGATATCTTCTTTGCTCATTTTGTTCGCTGCCAGTGCCTCCTGGATTACTTCCAGGAAACGAACAACAGCATGCTTAAAAACCAAGCTTCCATTCATGACCACTTTATAGTGTGTCGTGTCAAGTATTTGCTCTGGCTGCCTTTCCTCTCTTGCGCGGCTACTTCCAGGATCTCTTACGTACAGCTCTTCTGCAAAATTGCCATCTGAATGCAAATGAGTAGAAAGTATTCCGGGATTGTCAGACCGTTGCAAAACAGCCGCTCCTGCGCCATCAGCAAAAATCACGGCAGTGTTTCGGCCTCGAGTAGTTGGATCTATTGCTGTAGACTGTATCTCTGCTCCAACAACCAGAATAGTTTTATACATTCCCGTTTTAATGAACTGATCGGCAACAGAAAGAGCATAGATGAATCCTGAACAGGCATTGCGTATGTCAATGGCCCCAATACTTCCGTCTAACCCAAGTTCGCGCTGAAGCAAGACGCCCGATCCTGGAAAAAAGTAGTCCGGGGTAATGGTTGCGAAAACAATAAAATCAATATCTTTTTCCGTAAGACTAGCGCGTTGCAAGGCAATTCTTGAGGCCTTAGCGGCCATGTTGGCCACGGTATCTTTTGCGGGATCTATCCATCTTCTTTCTTTAATACCTGTTCGCTCAATGATCCACTCACCGGTGGTGTCCATGATGGTCGTGAGGTACTGATTGGTGATAACTGTCTCAGGAACATGATGCCCCACACCTACAATTTTAGAAGAATGCATAACGTGCTTTTAAAAATGAAAGCGAAGTTAAGGAATTGTTTCCTAATGAGTGTTAGGAATTTGTCTAAAGTTGAAAGTGTAAAGTTGAAAGGCTAGAAACCTTAAACCCTAAACTTTACACTTTTAACTTTTAGCTCTCTTCTCGCTACTTTTTTACAAGGCCTTTCGTGTTGTCATCCGAATGCCGGTCAATCAACTTATGCAATGGATCAATGCCCGCCTTTCGTGGCTTGTCCTTCACAGTGATCGTAAACGTATTTTCCTTCTGGGTGATCTTATGTTTCTTCAAATAGAGCAGGCTGTCCTTACCAGCTTTATTCTTTCCATACACACCAATGTCAATCCAATCATTAATGGCAATGGATGACTCTAACCCGGTGCTATCGGCCCGCATTTTTTCGGCTGACACTTTTAACGTCACTTCAAATTGATCTTTGGCTTTTTCCACGTAGGTGGCTTCTATTGTTTTGTTCTCAAAGAGTGTGATGGTTTCAAACATATCGTGAATGACACTTTGCAAACTATCCGGAGTTACTTTTTTGATTTCTTTTAGCAAGTCTGCGGAAGTAGGGTAGGGCGCATCTTTAAACCTCCAGGTGGCATTGTATCTTCTAAACGCTGCATTAACACTATCTTCTCCAATGTAATCTTGCAAAGCAAAGAAAATGAGTGAGGCTTTTTGGTAGTGAATATACCCCTGGCCTTCCACAAACTCTAGTGGTTGTTCCTTCTTTCGTTCAAACGCACGTCCACCCAAATAACGATCTAATTCATACTTTAAATACCGCTCTAAAATTTCCGGAGTGAATTTATGTTTAAGCACCATTAACGCAGAGTATTGCGACATACTTTCGGAAAGCATCGCATTTCCTTTTACGCCAGCCTCCATCACTTGATGACCCCACCATTGATGTGCCACTTCATGGGCGGTTACGTAATAGACATAGTCGATATCCTTTTCGGGGTCGTCAATTTTGGCAATGAACCCGATGCCCTCTGAAAAGGGGATTGTGTTCGCAAATGACTGTGCAAAAGTTGCATATCGCGGGAACTCCATGATACGCACTTGACGGTATTGGTAAGGAGCAAAGTTTTTGGAATAATAAGCTAATGCATCTTTCATTCCCTCCATCATTTTATCCAGGTTGTATTCGTGACCCGGATGATAATAGATTTCTAAGTTGATATCATTCCACTTGTCACGTTTGATGGCGTAGCGAGCCGAAACAACCGAGTAGAAGTTACACATGGGGGCATCCATTTTGTAGGAGAAATAGTTCCGCCCATTTTCTTTCCATTCTTTTTGCAGATAGCCGGGCGCTATGGCGATCTGATCTCCTTCGGTACTGATCTGCATTTCAAAACGAATATGATCGGCATCATCGCCAAACAAACTTTGCGCTAATCCTCGCGGGTCGTTGCGCTCCATCATGCGTTCCTTCTCTTTCAGCTTCCGTTTTTTGCGTTCGTCATCATCTCCCAATTCGAAGTCGCTGTTGTAGCCCAGGGTTGGAAAGAAGGCGGTATTATTGAAGAAGGTACCGTTGAAAACCACATTGGTATTGCTGGCTCCTTGTTCAAATCCTTTTGTATCGAATGTCACTTTGAAATTCATTTGAATACTGTCACCTGGATTGAGTGGGCTCGCCAGTTCATAGACGTAATAGCGGAATTGTTCCGGATTTTCCTTCACTTTCGCCTCTCGATTGAACTTCACATAGTTGATGATTAATTGATTGTCAATGCTATGTTGTATGTGAATGTCCGAAATGGGTTGGTCTGTTTTATTTTTTAGCCAATAGTAACCTTCGGCCTCGAAATCGCGCGAGTAAGGATAGATGTCAACTTTGAGTTTAGTATCAATGATCCGCGGCTGTGGAACGAAATCATATTTCTTCAATTTTTGTTCGTATTCTTCTTGCAGGTCTTCCTGGTCATCCGATTTCACAAATTTGTTGACGATGGATGTGTTGTAGTAAATGTAAAATCCAGAAAAAAGGAACACCGCCAGAGCAGCAAACGTGAAAATGACAAACGAGCGATTTAAGCGAAGTTTTCCCGTTTTCCATCTCATCTTCATTACTGCTTCTGAACCTCTCACAGAAAAAATAACGGCAATGGCAAAAAGAAACATGGCGAATGCAAACCAATACACTTTAAACCATGAAAAAGGAGGCACGTAGTGGCCATACACATTCATGTCCGAGAATGTTCCGAGTGTTCCACTGGCAAATCGCCACAAGTTGTGCTCCAGACCAAGTTCACCCATTACTCCGCGCACAATGAAAAACAAAATGCAGAGCGCAAAACCCAAAAACTTATTGTTCACAAGCACTTGAATGAAAATCGCTAAAAGCGTATAAAGGACAAGTAGTGTTAGAGTGCTGGTGTAAAGTGTGCTAAAATAAATGGGCAGCTCAAATTTGAAATACCCATACGAAGCCTGTATGATCACTCCACAAATGATCAAAACAAACAGCATGATGAGATAAATGAGTACCATGCCCATAAATTTGGATAGCAGACTGACAAAACTTGGCATCGGCATCGCATCAAGGATTAGATTGAAATTTACCGCACGTTCTTTCCATACTAATTCACCGGAGTAAAAAATGGCAATGATGATAAAGAACAATGTAAATCCATCTAGCAACCCAAGTATAGAATAGGTGGTAGGGTAAGAACTTGTTCCATACAATTGGTTCATGTTAAATGCGTTCACCACTAATAGCAACATCCCCGTCAGCAGAATTGCCAAGAAGGGAATTTCTTTTATCACAATCTTAAAATTGAAAATAGATAACCTAATGAATTGCTTGATGTAGGTACTCCAATTGATAACTTGATGCACCACGGGAATTTGCACATCTACTTTCTTAGGTTTTTCCTTAACGGTGGATGGTTTTCTTTTGATAAGAGAGTTTCGCACTACGTTAAAAGAGAAACCATAGTAGGTGACTACTAAAGCGAGAGCACCAAAACCAACCCAAATCAGACGATTGTATAGCATGATGCCTTCAAGTGGGACAAGCTTTGTATTCTTTTCAGCCGGGGTCCAATAGCGAGTGACATACTCAAATGTTTGAGAACCAAAAGGGTCAAGCAAGGCTGCTGTTTCTTTCCACTCCACGTCTTCAAGAAACGAGGCGGCTATACTGTACAGCACTAGTAGAATAATCCCTTGCGTATAAATGACAATTGTTTTTCTTCCGAGTGCGCCTGCCATAAAGAACAGTGAACCCATAATGAACAAATTACTGACCCCATAGAATAAGAAAGGTTGAAAATAAGCCCAAGCATTAAAAGGAAGTATTTCCTTGGTTTTCCAATCTACTTCCCAGGGTACATATTTACCTACAGCAAATCCGGTCATTAACCCCATCCAAATACCACTGAAGATAAGCAGCAATACCAAAAACGATCCTCCAAAGCGCCCAAGTAAATAATGAATCTTTTTCATGGGCGTGCTAAACAGTAGTGCTTCCATGTTGTGATCAAAGTCCCTCACGATGGCAACCCCCATGATGGCCGATGTAATCATCATGAATGAAAAAATCAATGCGTTGGTAATATTGGCAATGGCAAAAGGTGAGTTGGCTTTGATTTGACCGGATGCTCCGCTGACACTAACAATAGGGCTGGCTACTACTCCAAAGGCAATGAGGAAAATGATGGCAAAATAAATATAGTTGGCCGCTCGATTCTTACGGTAACTCAACTCGAATAAAAATATCTCTTTTAGCATAGCAGTATTGGGTTAGGCTACTATTTTTTCAGTGGCATTTGAACCGAACACATGTGAGAAGTAAACATCTTCTAAGTCGGCTTGCATATTTTCAAACGATGAGTCGGGCTGAACATCGCTCAAAACCGTGATCTCTGGTCGGCCAGCGATTAAGCGCTCGGAAATCACTGTGAAATTCTTCCTGTACTCTTCGAGTTCTGCTTTTGCGATTCGCTTGCTCCACACTTTACCCTGTACCTCAGCAATAGCATCCAGCGGGCTGCCTTTGTACAAGACTTGCCCTTTGTTTATAATAGCCATGTCGGTGCATAGTTCTTTTACATCTTCTACAATGTGTGTCGAGAGAATGACGATGGTGTTTTCACCCAGTTCAGAAAGTAAATTCAAAAAGCGGTTTCGTTCGGCAGGATCCAGACCAGCTGTTGGCTCATCGACAATGATTAGTTTAGGATTGGCAAGCAATGCTTGTGCGATTCCAAATCGTTGTTTCATACCGCCTGAGTAACCACCCAGGTTTTTGTCTTTGGCAGCCCATAAGTTGGTCTTGTGCAACAAAGCCTCTACTACTGCTTTTCTTTCTTTTTTATCGACAATGCCTTTTAGCACCGCTAAGTGATCTAGCAATGTCACAGCATCGACTTTTGGATATACCCCAAACTCCTGTGGCAAGTAGCCTAACGTTTTCCGCACCTCTTCCTTCTGAGTGAGTACGTTGATGTCGCCTAGTTGAATCGAGCCACTATCGGCTTCTTGTAGCGTGGCGATGGTTCGCATTAGCGAAGATTTGCCTGCGCCATTGGGGCCAAGCAAACCAAACATGCCTTGGTTAATGGTTAAATTGATATCTTTTAGCGCTTGCACTCCGTTGGAGTAGGTCTTGTTGAGATTTTGGATGATGAGTTGCATAGAGAAATTTGTGGGGTTTTGTTAGCAAAGGCGAAAACACAAGTTGGTTATGATCGATAAAAATAGGAATTAATACATGGTATTTTTAAAATGAGAACGAAAAGGTAGCCCTAAAAAACAAGTTATCTGAAGTTTTTTCAAACTGGTAAGCTCCGTGCCGGTAAAAAACGGCAGCACCCAAACCCAAATAAGCGATATTGGCATATTTAAATCTTAACAAGTTGTTGAAACCAGTACCTGTTTCAAAAAATCCTTTGTTAAATGGTTGAAGCGAAACGGACGTGCTTGCATGCGCACTCGCATTTGCCAACATACCAATACCTGCGCTGTGGTAAACGAGCCATTCAGGCTTACTGTAGCGCGAATTAAAAAGAACATTGCCAAAATTATGGTTAAAGAAAACCGACCCGTATTGAGAGGTAGCAAATTCATATAGACCCATGGTTTGAAAAAATTCATCTACAAAAATATTTTCTGCTTCTTTTGCACCTCGCCCATTGTACAATTTGCCATAAGGTGCAATTCCATCTACGAAGCCCGCATGAACCGATAAACGCGTTTTACCCTTCGGTCTATATTTAAATTGAAATCGCGATGAAAAATCAATACGCTGATATTGAAAATTCTGGGCGTCAAACAAATTGACGCTGCGTGCATAAGAAACAGAAACCATGGGCCACTCACGCCCAAGTAGTACTTTTTTTCCTGCGAGCTGCATGAAGTTTTCACTACCCGCATAGCGAATGGTGGCTCCGATTTCGGCAATACTAAATACAGAAAGGGATTCGCCATTAAGCTGCAAAGAATAGTTGTAGGTTGGACGAATGTCGTTTTTTGAAATAAACCCACTGGCATGTATTCGAGGTAATAATCGGTGTGATAGCTCACCACGGAACGATTCAATGCGATCGTATTGCGAACTCACCAGCCTACGGAGGCCGGTATAGGGATTTGTAAAATCGCGCTGCATGTTGGTATTAGAATACCCTGTTTCGTAGATGTCTTTAACGTATTGCAGAGAAACAGAGAAGTCTTTGTTAGGGTTTATATTGAAGCGCAATTCACCGCCATATTTCCATTGTTCATCTTTAAATCCGTATGCTGCATATCCACCAACTCGGATCCACTTTGAGAAACGATTGCTGGTGTAAATGCCAGCTCCCAAGCGAAAGCCTTCATATCCGTTGATATGCATTAAGCGGGTTAGGTCCAATTCGAATGGACCTATTGGAATCGAGGCGGTGGCAAGTGCTTCCATTCCTTTGTCAAACCAACTAAACTTTTTCATGACCGAGTCAATCATCACGTAGGTCTTGTTTTCTTTGGCATCCAATGGCGCAGCTCGGTATTTTTCCAGGTTTGCAAGATTGACTTCAGTTGAAGGTGGCGATAAGTCCACTTTGATATCGCCAAACTCAGACTTAACTAACGGCAAATTGATTTGAATATCTTTCAAGAAGCTGCGATGTTGTGCAACGATGTGACTTCCGTATCCGCCAAAATTGTAAAAATCTATATCCGTGTTAAGTTGCACGGGAAACCACTTTCCGTTAATTCGTTCATAGTTTTGTTGGATACGAATTCCCGTAAGTGCTAATGAATCTGATGATGACGCGATGATGTTTTTTATTGCGTAGCCGTTGGTGCTTATCGAAACCATGCCCTTCAATCCTGTGATCAATTTACCTTTTCTCGGCTCATATTGAATCACGTAAACCGTATCATTTTCAAAAAAGGTAGTGTCGGTTAGGTAGAAATCGTAGCGGTCTTCTGAGTTCTTGCTGATGGGATTAAGAAAATCTTTTCCTAAGAGAGAAATATTATCGCTGTAAAAGGAAAACGGCTGGTAATCGGTGGCCACATTTGCGAAAAGTGGACTTTTGAACCCAGATGCTTTGAACCCAATGAGTGTTTCCTTTTGTCTGTCGGGATTGATCACCTTTTTTTCTGTCACAGACTCAGTCATGAAAAAGTACATTCTGCTTGTAAGGCTGTCCCATTCCAATAGGTCTTTTTGAGTTTTTGTTTTTGCAGAGCTTGTATTTCTAAGACTGTCCGATTTTCGCTTATACTTCTCACTCATTTCTGTAGGGCGAAAGATGAATTTGTTGTAAGAGTAGTATTGATAGCTCTGTAAGTTATCTGGGTTGTGGAGTGATTTACTTTTTACTGCGTTTCGAATAATCCGAAAGGCCGGATTTTCTTCCGCAAAAAAAGTAAGTTCACTTAATACCGTTTCGCTAGGCTTGAGCCGAATTGTTTTTGATTTATTAAAATAGCTGACCGGTAAGCTAACTCGCTGGTAACTCACATGTGAGATTAAAATCATGCCGTTATAGTTCTCAGGTACTCGTAAGCTAAAGTTCCCTTCAATGTCGGAAGTGGTACCCCTTATTCCATCTGCCAATGCGATATTCGCAAAAGCAATCGCCTCATTTTTGAGGCTATCTACAATTTTTCCGGAAATAATTTGACCATTCGCATTGCAAAGGCCGAGAAGCAATGGGAAGGCAAGGAAGAATTTTCTCATGATGTCGATGCTGATAAGTAACTTATTCTTCTCAAAAATTACATGAGAAACGTTTGAAATTCGTAATTCGGTATAACCCGGGATAAATTCTTAATTTTTTTTATTTTTTTAATTAAGTGCATGAACCCTATCAAAGAAAATGATGAGAGCGAACAACCATTACATCGGTTGAAAACGCGACCATGAGATATCTGCAATTTGTATCCTTCTTTTAACCCAATTGCAATCAGCAAAAAAATAGTTGGTGATTGATACATTGAATCAGGGAACTTGAGATCACTTTTCAATTGGGCAGCGATGATACCCAATAAGAAAGCCAACACCATCGGGGAAAGAAGGCTGAGAAAAGCAGAACTAAGATCTATAGGCAATTTTTGATAAATATACTACACCAAAACTGCTCACAACCTACTGACTTCGCTGACAGAAGAACCACTTTTTCTAGGGGATAAATAAAGTTATTTTTTATGAAGTTTCTTAAAAATTTCTAGGCACACCCAAGCATCGGTGGCGGCATAGCTGATTTGTTTTTCGTTGAGTGTGTCTGCTTCCCAATTACTGGTCTGGGCACTTTTAGAAATTCGAAAGCCCAACAAAAGCGCTGTTAACTTTTTTACGCTTTCCACCTCTAGGCCAGCCTCTTTACTGAGGTGCGCGAGTTCAACAAATCCGGCAGGATGGTAGTGATGTAGTTTTTGAAGTCCCTTGATATCATCGCGCAAGGCAACGCCTGCTTTTAAAATGGATTCGTTTTCCAGAAAATCAATGATGGGTTGGGTTAGACCTGTTTCATTGAGCCTCACGAGGAAGACCTTTTCGGGTAGTGCTACTTGCAACAGTGCCACTTTGTTTGAGTGGCCCCTAACAAAAACAGGCTTTGTTTCCGTATCGAACCCCACCAATTTATGTTTGCTTATTTCGGCAAATGCTTTTTCAACTTTCTCGCGGCTGGTAATCACAGACACTTTTCCTTCAAAAGCGCCCAAGGGGAGATCGTTGATTTCCTCGTTGGTGATGGTTGTCTTACTCGGTAGGTGCGTCATCCAGCCTGCGGATTTTGTAATTCAAGTAAGCCATAAGTACGGTCATCATGGGGCTGATGATACAAAAGAAACAATAGGGCGCATAAGTCCATGTTGATATGCCTAGCACTTTTGATTGTGTCGCTCCGCAGGTGTTCCAGGGAACTAAAACCGAGGTAACAGTGCCAGCGTCTTCTAGTGTTCTGCTTAGCAATTCAGGTTTGTAGCCGCGCTTCCGATAAGTGTCGGCAAACATTCTACCCGGCACGGCAATGGCCATGTATTGATCACCTGCCGTCAAGTTGAAGAAAATACTAGTGACGGCTGTCGAGGCAACAAGAGATCCGGTAGAGTGTGCCCATTTGATAATTTCTTCCACGATTCGTTTCAGCAAACCACACGATTCCATAACACCACCAAAAATCATGGCACCCAAAATCAACCAAATGGTATTGAGCATGCCGGCCATCCCGCCAGATGAAAGCAGTTCACTGATCATCGCGTTGTCTGTTTGTATGTTGATCGATAATGCTAACGATTTCATGACGGCTACGAAAGATGATTTTACGGGGTCATCGGTAATACCTGAAACCTGGGCGATAATCTGGGGTTGGAAAATGATGGCAAAAATTCCACCTAAAATGGAGCCGACAAGAAGTGCCGGAATAGCCGGTACTTTGCGAACGATCATGAACAACACAAGTGCAGGCACTAAAAAAAGAATAGGATTCAGGTTGAAAGCATTGTCGATAGAAGTTAATACGGCATCCGTATTTACGACTCCGGCTGTGTCTAGCGTAAAACCCCAAACAAAGAAAATGATCAGTGTTATGGTGAGCGTGGGCACCGTTGTAATCACCATATACCGAATATGAGTAAACAAATCCGTACCCGCCATGGCTGGGGCTAAGTTGGTAGTATCCGACAATGGTGACATTTTATCACCAAAATAGGCTCCCGAAATCAACGCCCCGGCAATCACACCTTCATGGATTCCCAGCGTTTTTCCAATGCCAAGTAGGGCAATACCCACCGTAGCAATGGTTGACCAGGAGCTGCCCGTGGCAAGAGAGACAATACAGCAAACAATGCAAGCCGCAAATAAGAAAAACGTAGGGTTCATGATCTTAAGTCCATAGTAAATCATGGCAGGTACAATGCCGCTCAATAGCCAAGCGCCAGAGAGCGAACCAATCACTAACAGAATCAGCATCGCGCCCATTGCTGAACTGATACTTTTGACAATACTTATTTCAATTTCTTCCCACGAGTGGCCTAACCTCCAGGAGACAATACCCGCGACAGACGCAGCAAGGACCAGTGCTATTTGATTAGGACCGTCTGTTGCTCCCGACCCAAAGACGATGACATTGATTGCCAAAAGAATAATAAGTGTAACGATCGGGATGAAAGCATGAAGTAGAGTTGGCCTGCTAGGTTTCGTCATCGGGTCATTTTAGGCGGTTAAGGTAAGAATAAGTGTTGAAGTTTTAATGGCATCAAGTTTTAGGTCGATCATTCGGATTGATTTTTATTCATAACTTTTCGCTTTAAACTTGATTTATGTTCGATACGGCCAAAATACTTGAAAAAGCAAAGCATTCTGGATTTTACCTAAAGCTGTTAAACTGGGGCCTGTACCGCATGGTACCCTTCAACAAGCCGCATGGTTTTCGAGTTGTTGAAATAGATGACTTTCGGTTAAAGACATTGATGCCCTACAAAAGAAGTAACTTCAATCATATCAAAGGCTTACACGCGTGTGGGTTAGCCACCATTTCTGAGTTTGCGACCGGATTCTTGTTGTTGAATGCCTTGGGTCAAAAAAAATATCGAATGATCTTGCAAAGATTAGAGGTAAATTATTTGTATCAAGGGAAAATGGACGCAACCGCAGAGTTCAAGATTTCCAAGGAATGGATCGAAGAGAAAATAGCGATTCCCCTAAAGACGCAAGACACTGTGGTCGTTCCTTGCGAAGTAAAGGTGCATGACACAAAAGGCAATCATCTGACAACCGCAGTGGTGCATTGGCAGTTTAAGGAATGGAGCAAGGTGAAAACCAAGACTTGACAATTTTCTAATTTGCTTTAGCTTTGATTTGTAAATAGTTATTTTATGAGAAAAATAGATAACCTTCTTTCGGAGTATGGCGACAGTCATCAGAATCCCACCAACAAATTGATTCATTGGATTTGTGTGCCGTTGATTTTTTTTAGCCTGATGGGATTGATCGCCTCGATACCCAGTGGTGTTTTAAGCTCAGCATTTGGCGAAGGAAGTATGTATGCCAATTGGGCTGCAGTTGTCTTGGCCTTGGCCTTGATCTACTACATCACACTTTCTTTCCCATTGACAATCGGAATGTTTTTATTCGCGTTGGCCTGCCTTTTCTTCATCAACCAACTTGTTCTCCTAAATATTGCTCCGCTTTGGTTAGTAAGCCTAGGCATTTTTGTTGCTGCGTGGATCGGACAATTTTATGGACATAAGGTAGAGGGCAAGAAACCGTCATTTTTCAAAGACGTGCAATTCTTGATGATAGGCCCCGCCTGGCTGATGCACTTCATCTACAAAAAGATAGGAATACCTTATTGACGATTTCAATGACAGGCAATAATAAATGGGATGATCAATAATCCTCTTGTCTCTGTTCTTTGTTTAAGTTACAATCAAAAAAAATTTGTTGAGGAGGCGATCCAATCGGTATTCAATCAAACCTACCCTTTTATTCAATTAATTGTTTTGGATGATGGAAGTTCCGATGGTAGCGCACAAACGATCACTCGGTTTCTCGGGGACAAAGCATCTGTGGTGTTCCTCATCAACGAAACCAATCAAGGCTACACCAAATCGCTGAACAAAGCATTGAGCCATGCCACCGGTGAATTTATAGTAGATCTTGCCGCAGATGATTTGCTTATGCCGACTCGCGTGGAGGAGGGTGTAAGTGCACTTATAAAAGCAGGTACAAAATTTGGCGTGAACTTCTCTGATGCGGAGATCATCTCTGAAGATGGGCATTTCGTGGGTTTTCAATCTGAAAAATATCCCCATCAGTCCATACCCCAAGGGGATGTCTACAAAGATATTGTGAGACGTTATTTTATTTGTCCACCTACAATGCTGTTCAGAAAGTCAGTGATTGATCGCTTGGGAGGCTATGATGATTCTCTGGCTTTCGAAGATTTTGATTTTTTGGTGCGGGCCGCTCGCGATTTTCACTTTTGCTACACACCTAAGCCACTTGTAAAAAGGAGGTTGGTTAGTCAATCCATGTCGCGGAAACAATTTAGAAGGGGAGATCCTCAACGAGCGTCAACATTTCGTGTTTGTGAAAAAATAAAAAAGATGAATAAGACAATTGACGAAGAAGAAGCGTTGAAAAAACGCATACGTTATGAATTTCTCTTGTCAGTCAAATTGGGTGATTTCAGTTTGGCCGTCAAATTTGTTTGGCTCTATTTTCGATTATCCTCGCCCAATACCATGCTCCTGTAGCTATCATAGCGGCTGCGCGCGATCGTTCCTTTTTCCACTTCATTTAGTACCGCACAGGCAGGTTCGGCCAAATGCAAACACTTCGACCCGAACTTACAGTGATTTCGAAGTTCTCTCATTTCAGGAAAATAGTCTGAAATTTCTTGTGGTTCCATTTGTACCAACCCCCATTCTTTTATGCCAGGCGTATCGATTACAAAAGTTGTCTCATCCAGCAAAAACATTTCGGCAAAAGTGGTTGTATGGGTGCCCTTATTGGAAAATTCTGAGATCTCGTTTGTGGTCTGCTGCAGATTGGGGGAAAGGCGATTCAAAAGTGTTGACTTTCCGACCCCCGAGTGCCCTGCTACTAACGTTACTTTGTTTTTTAGGAGTTCGAGTAAAAAGCCCAAATCATCTTCTAGAGCTGAAACCGACTGAGCAACCACATTCAACGAACGATACAAGGAAAGTAATTCGTTCTGGTTTTGTTTGTCTTCTTCATCCAATAGATCAAACTTATTAAAAAGAATAATTTGCGGAATACGAAACGCTTCTGACGAAACGAGGAAACGATCAATGAAACCCAAAGACGTGCGAGGTTGTTTCAGCGTTGCAATGAGCAAAACCTGATCCACGTTGGCCGCCAACACATGAGAGTGACTCGCTTTCTTTACAGATTGGCGGAGGAGGTGATTCTTGCGAGGCAGGATTTCATAGATTGCCCCATTGATGTCTTCTTTTTCAAATTGCACGTAATCACCTACGGCCACCGGATTGGTCTCTTTGATTTCATCCAACCGGATTTTTCCTCTCATTCGACACATGGTCCGGATGCTATCTTCTCCCAATACCTCATACCATGAACCAGTAGATTTTAGTACTAAGCCTTTCATTTTTCGTTAAGGATAGTCGAGCAATAGTCCGTTATTTTTTTAGTGGCTCCTAAATTCTCCTCAACGTAGGATCGGGTGACTTCGCAGGCCAACAGAAAGTTTTCGGGATGGTTGTGAAGCATTTCGTATTTTGACTTTAAATCTGAATAACCACCTATTTCAAAGGCACCGCCTCTCATAATCAAGTCGTTTGCTTCCTGATACTTTTTGTAATTCTTGTTTCCGAAAAAGATGGGAACTCCATAACAAGCTGCTTCTAGTATGTTATGTAGGCCATCGCCAAATGCACCACCGACATAAGCAAACTCTCCATATCTATAAAGTTTGGAAAGCAACCCAATATTATCGACAATCAGCACGGTAACTTCAGAAAGGTGCCCCTTAGCCCTCGAGTAACGAACGGATTTTACAGATAATGACGTTTCAATCTTTGTAATAAAGCTTTCTGAGATTTCGTGGGGAGCGATAATGAATTTTAGGTGGTAGCCATTTAGGTTGATAAAAGGATACAACACATCCATGTCCTCGGCCCAACAACTTCCTGCCACAAGCAGTTTTTGATCGCCTTTAAATAGCCTGGCAATTTCTATTTCGTTATTACTTTTTGTGATCTCAAATACGCGATCAAAACGTGTATCTCCGGCCAGTGCAGAGCGAAGGTTTAGGCTAGCCAACAGATCCACCGTTTCCTTATTCTGCGCAAAGAAGAAATCAAAATTCAGAAGTGTTTTTCGAAAAATGCCTCCATACCATTTGAAAAAAGCTTGAGTTGGCCGAAGGATGCAGGATGCGGAAATAAGTGGAGTGGATTTTTTCTTGAGTGCTTCCGAATAGTTATACCAGAATTCGTATTTAATAAATATGGCTAAAACCGGGTTAACAATTTCAACAAACTTTTTGGCATTTGAAGCAGTATCCCAGGGTAGGTAGAAAATAGCGTCCGCTCCAGAATAGTTTTTCTTGTTTTCATAGCCGGAAGGAGAGAAAAATGTGAGCAATATTTTTACATCCGGAAAATTTTTCTTCAGCGACTCCATCACGGGTCGGCCTTGTTCAAATTCGCCCAAAGAAGCGCAGTGAACCCAAACCCATCGTTGATGCTTGTTGGTAAATGTTTGTTTCAATTTTAGAAAAAGCCGCTTCCTTCCGCTCACGAATTGCCTTGCCTTCGGATTGAAAAGACTGGCGATCCGATAGATGCCGGCTAAAAGATGGATGGAAAAACTATACAGTAGCCGACTCATTTGGATTGCAAGTACAAATTAATTCCTAAAAATTGACTTATTTTAAATTAAACCTAATTTACTTACGAAGCGAATCCTAACTGCTTTTATCATCTTTAGTGCCACTCAATTGTCGTTTTCACAAGATCTATAAAATCTTATAAAAGGAAGTGGGCAAGACGCCAACGATTTGGTGAAAGGTTATATTTCTCCTGCACTTAATACCATCGGTGCTGGATTTGCACAAGCATGGTACAATACAGCCAAGCCATATAAGTTGATTGGTTTTGATTTAACCGTTACTGCCTCAGCCATTTATTTTCCAAGTTCTGACCTAACGCACAAAGTTGAGAATAGTCAAATGACGAACGTGCAAGTAAATGTATCTCCGTCAGCCACTACTTTTGTTGATGCTCCCACCGTTTTTGGTTCGGTAACAGTGCCAGTATATCAATTAGAAGACCCTTTGCCTCCTCCTAATGGGCCGATCTTGCCAATGCCGGGTCAAAACATACAAGGAGCTCCAGGCCTTGATTTTGCCAAAGAAGTCGGTACGTTTATTCCAGTCGCAAAGGTGTAATTGGGAATAGGATTGCCGAAGGGAACGGATTTAAAATTCCGCTTCTACCCAAGCACGAAAGTAGGAGATAATGGCAGCGCAAGCATGCTTGGTTTTGGATTGATGCGTGATATTAAGCAGCATATTCCGAGTATAAAGAGATTGCCATTCGACTTATCTGTTTTTGTAGGCTATACAAATGCTAAATTAGATGTGGGTTTGGATTCAAATAGGCCAGATCAAAAAGCAAATTTTGAAACAACCGCTACTACTGTGCAAGCTTTGATTTCTAAAAAGCTCTCTGTATTAACTTTTTATGGTGGCCTTGGGTATAACTTCACGATTGCTTCTCTGGTTATGAAAGGCACCTATGAGATTAACAACTCAGGGAAAACAATTAAAGGTCCAGTCGATTTTAGCGTTAGCAACTCAGGCCCACGCTTGACAGCAGGTATGCGGTTGAAATTATTCAACCTCACGTTCCATGGTGACTATACTTTCCAAAAATACAACGCATTGACGGTCGGGTTTGGATTTAATGTAAGGTAATTTTGGTCTTGCTTTACTAAGAAAGATCGGGCAACACCCGATCTTTTTTATTGATTTACTTGCCTTTATACTCCGGCTTTCTCTTCTCTACAAATGCCTTCATGCCTTCTTTCTGGTCTTCAGAGGCAAAAGTCAAGTAGAAATTTTTTCGCTCAAAAGCCAGTCCTTCATCCAGCTGTGTTTCAAAGGATCGGTTGATCGCTTCTTTAGCCAGTTGCACAGCAATGGGCGACATCTGCGCAATTTCTTTGGCTAGCTGCAGGGCTTCATACAAATACATTTCTACGGGAACAACTTTGTTCACCAGTCCATAAAAGTGGGCCTCATCAGCCGATAAAAATCGGCCAGACAAAATGAGTTCCATCGCTTTCGCTTTTCCCAAGGCTTTTGTCAATCGCTGTGTGCCACCCGCTCCCGGGATGGTACCAATTTTAATTTCAGGCTGACCAAACTTGGCCGTTTCAGACGCAATGATCATATCGCACATCATAGTAAGTTCGCAGCCTCCACCTAGCGCAAATCCACTAACCGCTGCAATGATAGGCTTTCTTGTCTTTCGTATTTGATCCCATGTTGCGAATCGATCCATCAGTTGCATTTCAATGGCAGTTTTCTCGGCCATTTCTTTGATATCAGCTCCTGCAGCAAACGCTTTTTCATTGCCTGTGAGCACAATCACGCGCACCTGATCATTTTTATCCAGTTGTTGGAACGCGACCAATAATTCGGTCATGAGTTGATGATTTAATGCATTGAGTTCCTTCGGTCGGTTTAATTCAACCAATGCCACAAAGGGTTCTTTTTGTTCAGTTACTTTAATGAAATCCATAAATAGAAATTAGATGCCTCAAATCTAGTGAATCCTTTAAAAAGAAAAGCCCCTTCTCGTTTGAAGGGGCCAGACTTAACCAAAAGGTGATAAACTATATGTACTATGCGAGATTAAATACTGGCCAAACATTCGATGTAACCTTTTCTAGCCATTATTTTTGGTGCAAGAATATCGTTTATGAGAGTACTCTTTGTATGTCTGGGAAACATCTGCCGATCGCCACTTGCCGAAGCAATATTCAAGCAGAAAACACAAAAATTGGGACTTTCTGATACGTTTTTAGCTGATTCTTGCGGTACTGCGAATTACCATGTTGGGGATAGTCCAGACCCCAGAACAATCAAGAATGCCCTGAGGAATGGTATTGAAATAGTTCACCGTGGCCGGCAGCTTTCGAAAAGAGACCTTACTGATTTTGATTGGATTTTCGCTATGGATAAAGGCAACCTTGAGATTATTTTAAGCTATACGCAATCGGAAGCAGAGCGCTCAAAAGTCAAACTAATACGTGATTTTGATCCCGTCAAAAGGGGCAATGTTCCCGATCCCTATTACGGGACAGAAGATGATTTTCAAGAAGTTTTTCAAATTCTCGATCGCACGATCGACAACTTACTTTTGACCCTTATCAAGTAGTTCTAGATTTTCACTAGCACTTGTAAAGTGGATCTGGACGATTGCTCCAAAATAACCCCTTTCATAGTTCGATAAACGGAAGAAGTAACGGCATCGTAATTTTTTATTGTGATTAGTGTGAGGTTGGCGTTGTAGTAGACTTCAAATTGTTTGCTCAATACGTCAATGAGTTTCAATACTTTGCTTTCTCTATAATCGATGCAAAACGAAAATGAAATTGCGGAGTTCTGCATGACGTTGATTTTGAGATTGAGGTCTGATAATGCTTTTAAAATAGTCGTCATCTGTGTCTCATCAACAAAGGTGTAGTCGGTGACTTTGCATGAGATCAGACATTGATTTTCCTTGTAGACGATAAGCGGAGGGAGGTGTTCTACACGGCATTCATGAATTTTGGTCCCGGCAACAGTGGGGTCGATAAAGCTTTTTACAAGTAGGGGGATTTGTCGATTCGCCAATGGTTTGATTGTTTTGGGATGGATGACAGACGCACCAAAATAGGTCATCTCGGCAGCCTCTTTGTAGGGCAATTCATCAAACACTAGAGCAGTGGGTATGCGCCTGGGGTCGGCACTCATTACACCGGGCACGTCTTTCCAAATGGTGACAGACTGGGCACCGAGACAACTTCCGTAAATGGCCGCTGTGAAATCAGAACCTTCTCGCCCCAATGTGGTCGTTTCATTTCTTTCGGTAGAGGCGATAAAACCTTGGGTGATGATGAGTCGATCCTTAGTTTGCTTTAGAGCCGCTATATTTTTCTGCGTTAGATTCCAATCAACTTTTCCTTCTCGAAAAGTATTGTCAGTTTTAATGTACTGTCGCGAGTCTATCCAGGACACTTCGAATTTTCTGTATTTTAAATACGCAGTTAAGATCGAAGAGGAGATCAATTCTCCAAAAGAGACAATCTGGTCATAGACAAAGTCAATTTCACCTTGCGCGAGCGCAGTGCTGTTGAAATTAGAAAATTGCGTTTTAAGTTCGTTCTCAAAGTAATCTCCTTGAAATAGATCGCGGCAGATTGTAACATGGTAGTTTTTGATTTCTTCAAGCTCCCTCTTAAAATCTTTGCGATCAGATGACAACGAAGCAATTTTTTCCAGGGCATCGGTTGTTTTGCCCATGGCCGAAACGACCACGAGTAAAGGATCCTTCGAATGAGACGAGATAATGTCCACAACATTCTTTATACGCTCAGAATTCTTAAGCGAAGCCCCACCAAACTTAAAGATATTCATCCTTTTTACTTTATTTCAAACGATTGCAGACTATATTTGTGAGCCTAAAATTAGCGGGATGTTCCGACTAAACTATAAATCGTAAATCTAAAATCGTAAATCATAGATCCAATCATGGAAGCCTCCCGAATTGCACTGCCGATTGGCACCGCCCTCGATCGATTCATCAAGAATAATCAGTTTCAATTCCAATATGCCAGTGGCGAGTTGTCTCAGCTATTGCGCGATATCGCGTTAGCTTCAAAAGTCGTAAACCGGGAAATTAACAAGGCCGGGTTAATAGATATCATGGGTTCCATGGGCTCACAAAATTCAACCGGGGAGCAGCAACAGAAACTCGATGTGTTGGCGAATATCCGGTTTACGCGCGCTCTCACGAAAGGTGGAGAAGTCTGCGCGTTGATTTCAGAGGAGACCGAGTCGTTTGTAGATTTAAGTAACGATGGAAAATACGTCATTGCCATTGACCCATTAGATGGGTCATCAAACATTGATGTGAACGTATCGATTGGTACGATTTTCTCAATTTACAGACGGAAAAGTAAAGTGGGGCTCCCGATCAGCGATGCCGATATTTTGCAAACGGGTGATGAACAAGTGGCAGCGGGTTATATTTTGTATGGATCTTCGACCATGCTTGTCTATACCACGGGCCACGGAGTGAACGGATTTACCTATGAGCCCACACTAGGAGAATATGTACTTTCTCATCCTGACATGACCATTCCGGAAACCGGAAAAATCTATTCCATCAATGAAGGCTCGGCCAACTCATTTTCCCAGAGCGTCAAGTCGTATATTCAATATTGCAAAGACAACAACTACACAGCCAGATACATCGGCTCTTTGGTAGCCGATTTTCATCGAAATCTATTGAAGGGAGGGATCTACGTTTACCCCGCTACCGCCAAAGATGTGAATGGTAAACTTCGATTAATGTACGAATGCAATGCGCTGGCTTTTATTGCAGAACAGGCGGGTGGAAAAGCAACAGATGGCAAGGGGCGTATCATGGAGATAAAGCCCAAAGATCTCCATCAACGAACACCTTTTTATGTGGGTTCAAAAAGGATGGTAGAAAAAGCGATTGAAGGAATCTGATTCTATTTGGTAGTAGGCTCCCCGCTCTCAACTTTTGATGCAGTTTGTTCAAATACTTCTGGAGCGACTTGCGTTAGAATACCATACCATTTGACCAATTTTTTGATGTCTGAAACATAGACTCGATCTTCATCAAATTCGGGAAGTACTGACTTCAAAAACGATTTCAATTTCGCGTTATCTGATTCAGGTGTTACCCCAATCTCACTTCCCAATTTGTTTTTTATGGCGTGTAAAACCTCCTGCAGTTTCACCGTGCCTTCTTTGGTGGTGGTATAAATTGAGATCTCACTTAGCACGGACAATCGTTGGGTTGCACCGACCACCAATTTAGTTTTTGCTTCATCCAGTGACTCGAGAATGACTCCGCCTTTGCCAGGCTTCAAAATCTTAAATAATCCACTTTTTCCACTGATAGACGCAATATCCTTAAGTTCCATGCATTTGTAAATTACGATGCAAAACTAATCAATTTCGTTCGCGTTCGCGATGGCCTGTTCAATAAAGCCGAGAAGCTTATCCCTGCCAGATTTTTTTTCGGAAGAGGTGATAAAGACTGGGGGCAATTCTTCCCAGGATTTCAAAAGAGCCGATTCGATATTGAATTTTGATTTGCCCAATTCCGACTGTTTCAGTTTATCTGTTTTTGTGAGCACCAGAGCAATCGGTAATTCGTGCTTACCCATCCAATTGATAAAATCTAAGTCGATACTTTGAAGTGGAAGTCGCGAGTCAATAAGGATAAAGGTGCAAAAAAGATTTCTCCTGTTTTCGAGGTAACTCTCTATCATTTTGCCAAAATTCCAACGGTCTTCCTTGCTCAGTTTGGCGTACCCATACCCTGGCAAATCAACCAGAAACCACTCTTGATTTATAAAGAAATGATTGATTGTCTGAGTTTTACCCGGGGTGCCGGACACCTTGGCTAGTTTTTTTTGCTCGACCAACATATTAATCAGAGAGGACTTTCCTACGTTGGAACGCCCAATGAAGGCAAACTCCGGTTTTGTCGTTTCGGGGCATTTTTGGCAGTCGGTGTTGCTAATAATGAACTCTGCCGACTTAATGATCATCGCTTAAAGTGTTAATTTAACCGCAAATTACTAATAATGTAAGAAGCGTGTTAGTTATGGATTCACTTACCCTCTTTATTTTCAAAAGGATTTTACTAAATTGCCTCCTCGGTCATGGTTTTTTTGACTGTAAACCATTTTTTTGATATGTATAGCCTTTCAAGGATTCTGTTTTTTTCGCCTTGTTTCTTTTGTTTTCTGAATCCGATGTTTGGTCAGCAAGAACAGGATAAGGAGCTAGCAAAAGAATACATGCTTCAGGCGGAACTCACGCTGGCTGAGACCAAAGCAGAGGATGACGCCAAAGATCAAATGGTCTTAGCAGCCAACTTAGACACAACCTTCATCAAGGCAAATTTTGGCGCTGGCGAATTGTATTTAAAAACCATTGGAAAGGAGCTAGCCGTAAAATACTTTTTGCGGGTCTACCGCCAGGATGCTGACTATCGATTCGACATAGAGTATTGGATTGGCATGAGTTACCAATACGGATTGGAGTTTAACAAAGCCATAGATTTTTACACCCGCTACAAAGACAAATTGGCTAAAAAGCCAAATTATCAAGGCAAAGATAAGGTGGATATAAAAGATGTAGATAGAAGAATTACTGAATGTAAAAACGGAAAAGAATTTGTCGCGAGTCCGAAGCCCTACTCGATCGTAAACATCGGTCGAGAGATCAACTCAGAGTTCGAAGATTTTGCGCCTATTCTAAATGCCAGCGAAGACGAAATTGTTTTTACAACTCGCAGAAGGGATGGGAATACTTACGAGAATGTTGCCGATGACAACAAGCCCTATGAAGATATTTTTACAACCACCAGAAGCGGAACTACGTGGCAGAAAGCCAAGAACATAGGCCCAACGTTGAATACCAAATTCTTTGATTCTAGTCTTGCATTTTCCCCCGATGGGACCACGCTTTTTGTATACAAAGACGATGGTGGAGGCGATATTTATTTTTCTGAACGAAAGAAAGATGGCTCTTGGAGTTCGCTGGAAGCATTGCCTGGTGTTATCAATTCTTCGTATCGCGAGTCATCCATTTCAATTACAAAAGATGGCGAGCTGCTTTACTTCGCCAGCGAAAGACCGGGTGGCTTTGGTGGTTCAGATATCTATGTTTGCACAAAGGACAGCCGCGGAGAGTGGTCGCGGGTAAAAAACTTGGGGTCTGCAATTAATACTGAATATGATGAAGATGGCCCATTCATTGACTACGATGGGAAAACACTTTATTTTAGTTCTCGTGGCAGAAAGGGCATGGGCGGATTTGATATTTTCAAATCTAGTTTATTGGATAAGGAGAAAAATGAGTGGAGCGATCCAGAAAATATGGGTTATCCCATCAATTCGCCTGACGATGATATCTATTTTTCAGGAACAAAAGATGGAAAGCGTTGGTATTATTCGTCCGTTCGAGGAGACGGTCTAGGGTATTCAGACATCTACAAAATCGAACCATCGACAGAGGAAAAGAAGCCAGCGGTTGCCGCAAATGAACCTGAGCCCGTTATCGAGCTCCCTAAAGTGGAACCAGTAAAGGAACCGATTGTGGAAGAGGTGAAGCCAAAAGTAGAGCCAAAGCCGGCAGTGGTTCCGGTTCAATATGTTATAAATGTGGTTGATGCTGATTCAAAAAGTCCATTAGATGCGAAGGTAAGAATGCAGGGTCTAAAAGATAATGTAGTGTTAGGTATTGAAGATTTGGGTGGAGGTTCTTCGAAATTCTTGATTGTTGCCACGACACCAAAGGACTACCGTTTGTCTGTTGAGAAGGAGGGCTACGTCTTTCAGACGCTCACCGTAAAAATTGAAGGAGCAAGCGCGAAAGAGAAAACAATCAACAAAACGATCGAAATGAGAAAGTTGTCAGTGGGAGTAGTATCGATATTGCGTAACATCTATTTTGATTTTGAAAAAGCAACCTTCAAAACGGAGTCCTACTCAGAACTCAACAAGTTAGAAACAATGATGAAGCAAAATACCAGCCTTCAAGTGGAAATTGGAGGGCATACTGACAGTGTTGGCGACAACAAATTCAATTTAGGTTTATCATTGAGAAGGGCAAATGCAGTGAAGAATTTTTTAACTTCCAAAGGAGTTGACACCAGACGAATTAAGGCGGTAGGATATGGCGAGACAAAACCATTGGCCAGCAACGATGATGAAGAAGAAGGTCGCCAATTTAATCGCAGGGTGGAATTTAAAGTGCTGGGGAAATAACCTAGCTTGCAGCCTTTAGTATTTATTCCATAAATCCAAATAGCAATTACGTTGGAAGTAGTACCCTACAAAAACGACCCATCAGGCAAAAAGAAGCAGGTGGCGAAAATGTTCGACACCATCAGTGGCAACTACGATTTCCTAAATCATTTCCTGAGTTTTGGAGTAGACATTGGCTGGAGAAGGAAGGCCATTCGACTATTGGAAAAAAGTAGTCCAAAATTAATTTTAGATGTAGCGACCGGCACGGGTGATTTTGCGATTCAAGCGATGAAACTAAATCCCACGCAGGTCATCGGAGTCGATATTTCTGAGGGTATGTTGGAAGTCGGACGAAAGAAACTGGTGGCTAAAAAACTGGATCATATTATTGAATTGAGAACCGGAGATTCCGAGAATCTGCCCTTTGACAGCAATAAATTCGATGCCATTATCGTTGCTTTTGGAGTGAGGAACTTTGAGAATTTGAGACAAGGATTGGCCGAGATGTTGAGGGTGTTAAAGCCGGGAGGCAGACTGGTCATTCTTGAATTCTCAAAACCGACCGCCTGGTACTTTAAGCCATTGTACCATTTCTATTTCAAGTTTATTACACCGGCTGTGGGGAAGGCGTTGTCCAAAGATGCTGCGGCTTATACGTACCTTCCGGATTCAGTACGGGCATTTCCAGATGGAGAAGATTTTGTTTCGATTTTAGCTGAATTGGGTTATAAAGATACATCATGCAAGGCGCTAACATTTGGCATCAGCAGTCTCTATTCAGGCGTCAAGTAGCATTCACAGTAATTTTACTGTGTTGCTCAGCCACTGCGCAGGCTCAGTTATTTAAATGGGCAAGGCAGCATAATCCCAACTATGACGATCGGAAATTCAGTTATGGATTTTCAATTGGCATACACTCAACTTCCTACGAAGTAAAGTATTCTAATCAGTTTGTTACAAAGAAGTTTGACACCGTTCATTCTGTGCAACCGCAGTTTATCCCCGGGTTTTCGCTCGGCTTCTTGGTAAACTATCGACTCAACGAATTTTTCGATTTACGGCTGATGCCAAAGGCCGGGTTTTATTCTCATCGACTTACTTATTTCTATACTAACCGAACCACCCAAGCTCAGTTGATCGAAACCACCATGGTGGAATTTCCAATTTTAGTAAAATTTAAATCCATGCGAAGGGGCAATGTGCGGATGTACATGGTAGGTGGATTTACTCCGGCTTTCGAGGCCTCCGGTAAAAATGACATTGGCAATTCGTCTGGTGCGATACCCATCCTAAAAAGAAATTTGAGTGTGGACGCAGGTATTGGTTTTGATTTTTATTTTCCGCTGTTCAAGTTCTCACCCGAGCTTCGATTTTCCAGAGGCCTCGTTGATATGTTGGGCGATGAAGCGAGTGTGTACAAAGATCCGCTAAGCCGATTAAACACCAATACGATTGGGGTTTATCTTATCTTTCAATAGTATGTTCATCCACTAGTTTTACATTGCAGTTTTATCATTTCGAAAAATAGAATGAATTCAAAAAGAATCGCACTAATCACCGGAGCCACCTCAGGAATTGGAGAGGCCACTGCATGTATATTGGCAGCAAATAATTTTAAACTTATTCTGGCTGGCAGAAGAAGCGACCGATTGGAAAAACTGACGGACGAGCTTTGTCAAGTCACAGAGGTGATATCGCTCAGCTTTGACGTACGCGATCGCAGTCAAACAGCACATTCCATTGGCTCTTTGCAAGGGGAGTGGAAAAATATCGATGTGCTAGTTAACAATGCAGGCAATGCGCACGGGCTTGCTCCTATTCAAACAGGAGAGGTGGAAGACTGGGATGCCATGATCGACATCAACGTGAAAGGTTTACTTTACGTGTCAAAGCAAGTGATACCAGGAATGATAGAACGAAGAGCGGGACATATCATCAACATCGGCTCTATTGCCGGTAAAGAAGTGTACCCTAATGGAAATGTCTATTGTGCTAGCAAATTTGCAGTGGATGCACTCACCAAAGGAATGCGCATGGATCTCAATCCATTTGGTATCAAAGTCACGGGCATTCATCCAGGCATGGTAGAAACCGAATTTTCTCTGGTTCGCTTTAAAGGAGATGCTGAGCGGGCAAAAGCGGTCTATATGGGATTAACGCCCCTTTACGCAGAAGACATAGCAGATGTTATTCTATTTGCGGTTACCAGACTCTCTCATGTAGTGATTGCCGACATGGTAGTGCTACCAACGGCACAAGCAAGTGCAACGGTCCTAAAGAGGGAGGGCTAGCCAAACGCAATTTTTTCGATAACACCTGCATCCAATTCGTGCTTCCCTTCAAATTCGATTATAGTCGGATTTAATTGCAGTCGGGTGTTTAAATCATACATCTCAGCTATTTTTTCTTTTGTGATAAATTCATCGTGCTTCCCCAGCACTTCAATCACTTCTTTGTTTTGTAGAAGGTGGGTGCCTTTGTCAAAATCCATATCAGGCGGAAAAAGGCCGGCCCACAAAACTAATCGGTCGAATTCCAGTTTGCCGTTCATGACCCATCTTACAGCAGTCGCGGCACCTTGAGAAAAGCCTAGTAAGGTTGTTTTCACATGGGAGGGAGTACTTTCGATGGCCAGGATGGAGTCGAGGTAGTTGGTGTAATTTTCAATTTCAACGAGTCGATTTTCACGGGTCATCCAAGTTGCCCCGATGCGACCCGCATTTCCGGATAGGTAGAATTTCGACAGGCCCTCAGGCGCAATAACACAAATGCCCTTTTCACTGAGGAATTCAAATTTTTGTACAAAGTACTGAGCCAATTGACCATAGCCATGTAGCACCCACCAGACCTGCTTTGTTGAGTCATCAATGCGACCTAGTTTGTAGTAGCGCGCTTGAAAAGCAAAAGTACTTGTACGTTGTTCCACCAGGCAAAAGGTAAAAAAAAACCTGCACTAAGAAAGGCTCAATTTTTTTGCTGGTTTTGTTTTATCGCTTGAAACCAAGTGCGCTTCCCCCACATTTTCCTAAAGAACCATCAAACGTGTATTGGATATAATAAATTCCAGTAGCATTGCACGGGTATGCGATGGCAGAAATAAACTGTCCGTTGATTTTGCTGGATGCCACCTTATTACGTTCAGAATCATACAGCGTAACTATGATGCCGTCTGTATTTGCACCATTTGTACAAAGGTTGATCATGTATTGAGTGCCCTTTGTAAATACATAGCTATATTCTACTTTTTCTTTTGAACCACCTTCACCATCTACCTTGTAACTTTTCAAAAAGTTAAAGCCAGATGCCAATTTTGGGATACAGGCGTTCGCAAAATTGTCTGGGTTACACTGGCCAATTAAATCACTGGATCCAGCACTCATGATGAGCAACGATAATGTTATGATAAATGCCTTTTTCATAGGTAGTTAATTCTGTAAAATTAGCCAATTATTTTGTTTCTGATAGAATTCGTTAACGTCCGGATCGCCTCAATATCCTCATTGGTGACATTAATAGTTGTAGTACTATTGTCTTTGATAACCGCAACCCCGTCAACAATTTCCATGGTAGATTCTTTATACGTGTAGGTAATATTGATTTTGTCAAAGGCAACCTTCAATTCGTTCATGTCATTCAATAAAGATGCCATGTTTGCGTCATCTTTGTAGAACGAGAGTAAAAGAACGATCTGTTCAAGAATTATTTTTTGTTCGCCTATTTTCTCTCGAAGCTCTTTATTCTTAATGTCTTTGGCAGCCACCTGGCAGGTAATCTGCATAGCCTCCACCCATCCCCCAATAAGCAGCAAAACACTTAGGTTAGCACGGCTTTGGGTCTGCAAATAATGGTTGATGCTATTGAAATTCTGAGTTGTGATTAATAACAACGAATCAAGATTTTTGCTGTTTGTTGCCAATCGTCCAATCGTCTCAATATCAAAAAATTGTCCTATGTTCAGCCCGTCAGCCAGCGATTTGATCGTTGAGAGGTATCTAATACCATCCTGATTCTGTTCGTAGATGTTGGTGTACCCTAAATCAGTACCAAAAACACCCAAATTAAGCGCTTTTTTGTAGTTACTATTATATTTTGAGAGATTATCGGGGGTGTTTAGCATACCCACATTGTACTTCGTTCCCGATTCCTTTAACAGAACCGAGATCTCTAGCGGGCTTGGTATCTGCTGGAGAATGCTGTTAATAACCTCTTCATCTATGGTAGGCCCACTTTTGGCAGAATCCAGACTATTTAAAAAGGCTTGTTCATCTGGCTTTTTGCTCGTGCCGCAAGAAGTCAAAAACAGGGCGAGTAGTAAAATCAAGAATACTCTCATAATTTGCAAAATCTTTACAAAATTAATAATTCAGCCAAGGTTCCCAAATCTACTTCCGCTTGAACGGCATTGTGACTTTGTTTGGAATATTCACCTTTCCAAACCAATCAATCAGGTTTCTGAGCCATTCAAAGTACAAAGCTGTATATAACAATAGAGCCATTACCCAAATCACCAGTAGATTAAACCAATAGGTATCAATAGAGATTCCTACCAAGTTCTTTTGGGGTAAGAAAAAGGCAGTTCTATAATCCATCACATTGGCTGGATTTGTTTCCTGAAAGATTGGATTGATCTGTTGAATCAGCTTCCCTCTGTATTCCAGCAAACGTTCTTTGGTGTTGATGTTTTTTACGAGATCCGCCAAACTCTCATTGTAGTGCTTGTTCTTCTCATGGTTAATATTCACGCCATTTTTCTCATCGAAAGCCATTCGTTTTTCAATCAGATAAACATTTTGGTTGTATATTTTTTGATAGTGTTTCCGGTATTCGTCAAAATAGTTCGACAATAGGGAACCTACGGCTTGTGAATAATTTGGGGGTTCAAGTGCTTTTGAAAGGTTGATTTTCTCAAGGCCCTTCCGGAAGGGTTCGTTTTTCAAATTCTCATCAATGATCGAAAGGTTTGTAGCAACCAGTTTCTTGAGTGAATCATTTTTTGATTCGAAGTTCTCCAGAACAAATAGATTTCTTTTTTTTAGTTCATCGGCCAAATAGGCTGCTTTGAAGTCTGCTTTTGCCTCTTCTTTTTCATACTTAAAGAGGGTGGCTTCATAGTCATTATTCTTAAATTGATAAGTAGCCATTGCTTCGTAAGCCCATCTAGATGTCATTAAATCGGCCACCACTGGTACTTTGCCCTTGGTGGCAATGATTCCATTCAATTTGTCAAAGTTGAAAAGTAGTCCGCTCAAAATCATTTGAGGAATCAGCAAAAGCGGAATCATTACGTAGACGGTGACGGCAGAGTTGAAAGCAGATGAAATATTTAAACCCAATACGTTAGCCAAACAGGATGTGGTGAACAACACAAACCAAAATGCAAAAGTCATTCCGTGGATTTCCAGAATTACATTTCCAACGATGACAAAGGTTAAGGTTTGTATAGCCGACAGAAGGAAAAGAATGGACAGTTTTGAAATCAAATAACTATTCCAGCTCAGATTTAAGAACGATTCTCGTTTCAAGATCTTTCGGTCGCGAATTATTTCTTCGGCACTTACTGTCAGCCCCATAAAGAGCGCCACAATAATTGACATCAGAAGGAAGGCGGGGAAATTATCGTTGAAGCGAAATATATAATCTTTGCCTCCTGGCGCACTTTTGTATTTAATGATAAACGCGAGAATAGCCGCCAACAAAGGTGCTTCCAGCAAATTAATTAATAGGTATTGTTTATTGCTTAGCTTTGAAAGAAAATCGCGGGTAGCAAAAATCGCGGTTTGCTTAAATCGACTTGGAATATTGAGCGTACTAGGTGGCTCTTCTTTTACATCTTCGATTCGATTGATCTTAAATCGCTCTTTGTATTTTTCGTGCCATTGGGGTGGCGTAATCTTTCGCTTGTTGGTGGGTTGACCATACTCATCCACCACTTTGGCTTCGATGATATTAAAGATTTGTTCAGGGTTTACGTTACCACAGGTTTCGCATTGGCCGCGATTGCTGTCCACCTGAAGGGTTGCTTTTTTAAAGTAGCTGACCGCTTCCACTGGGGCACCATAATAGGCCGTATAGCCTCCGGTATCCATAATGATCATCTTGTCGAACATCTTATAGATATCTGAAGATGGCTGGTGTATAACGACAAAAATTAGCTTCCCTTTCAGCGAAAGTTCTTTCAACAGATCTATAACATTTTCCGAGTCGCGAGATGACAGCCCCGAAGTTGGCTCGTCCAAGAAAAGTATCGCTGGTTCTCGAATAAGTTCCAATGCAATATTGAGGCGTTTTCGTTGTCCACCGCTTATTTTTTTATCGAGCACACTGCCTACTGTCAGGTCTTTGCGCTGGTCGAGTCCCAGATTTTCGAGGGTTTCCATCACTCGTTCATGCAGTTGCGCCTCCGTGAAAGTTGCAAAGCATAGTTTGGCATTGTAATAGAGATTTTGATAGACCGTTAACTCTTCAATGAGAAGGTCGTCCTGAGAGACAAATCCAATCACACCTTGGATCTTGTCTTTCTCATTGTGGATATCAAAGCCATTTATTAAAACTTCACCCTTAGAGGGCTTTTCCAAGCCTGCAAGTGTGAGTAGGAGCGTTGTTTTACCCGCACCACTAGCTCCCATAATACCGATCAACTTACCCGGTCCTTCAGTAATCAAAACATCTCGAAGTCCAATGGCTCCATTGGGAAACTTGAATTCTTCTACGTTGGCATTAAATGAGAGCTTTGTGGTTTTAATTTCTTCATTAAAGTGCGCCACCAGATCGCTATAGTAAAGCGCGTCCCCTGCCTGTGTTTTGATGGTGCTCCCATGCGAAAACAAATACACCCGATTGGACTGCATGATAAATCCATTGAGAATATTTAGCTCTTCACCCAGGTATTTAGTGAAATACATTTCCACACTACTGACCCGCATAAAAATCAGAGTGCCAGCGATGTGGCCATGTGTATGTTTTTGAAGTTCGGCTGATTTCTCAGAGCCGCCATTTAAAATAAGAATATCAGAAAAGTTCAGCTCTTCGATCTGCTCTGTTGTAATAAACTTTTCTATGAGGTTATATTCCTTTTGGTCAATATTAAATACGGTCGAAACGGTATTGATGATTTCGATACGCTGTGGAGTGAAGTTCTTGTCGGAGCCGATCAGCTCTAGCAGCTTAATCAACACAACCACTTTTTGCTTTTGCGTAAGGGTTTTGTTAATTTTTTTACAGATACCTAACGTTTTAACAGAGTCTCTTACAGAAGTGAGCTTGTTTTTTTCGTCATCGCCTAAGCCTTGCTTATTGTAGCCGGAGATGTTATCGTATACCTCAAGGTACTCTTTAATCGAGTCTTGATCTAGTTCGGTTCTAAAAAAAGTAATTACAAATTGACGCTCGTTTTCAGTCACACCACCGTCTTGTTTGGTGATGATTGCAAAGAGTTGGGTAAGCGCCCTTAGTATTTCTTCACTCATTCCTTAAAAAATATTTTTCCTTTCTGATTACTCAAAGGAACGTAAAAAATAAACCGATTGTGGTTTAGTATGTTTTAAACTCAAAGGGAATTTCAACCAATTCCGAGAACTCTTGGCCTGCCTCTTCCATATCTTCGTCATCATCGTGGAAATACCAAAAAACTTTGATGCCCTTTACCTCTTCGAGTGCCGAAAGTACATCCAAAATTAATTTTGATGAAGCCGTGTTAAAGTATTCCAGTTTTATTGCGAATTCTGTGCTTGAATTAGGGTCTGATGCGTAGGCATTAATCCACTCAATGACTGGCGTGTAGAACTCCGCTGAGTCCTCTGGCAGCGAACGTCCACTAATTTCGAAAATGCCGTTTTTCTTATCCAACAAGATAGTGGGTGTATCTTCTGTCCCTTTTAGATTTAAGATTTCCATGATTGGTTCGTTTTTTAATTTTTTTAATTATTCTTTTTCACGTGAGATATTAACTTTTAGGCAGAAGAAGTCATATTCTGCGTCCATATCGCTAAAGGTGAACTCCAATTTTTCTCCCGACTTTCTTGCCATGTCAACAAACCCTAAGCCCGCACCACCTTTTTCGGATATCTGAGTATTCTTGATGATTTCTTTATACATCTCTTTGAGGCCGTCTTTGTCTTTGCTATTGAGTTCGTTGAGGTTGCTGGTCAACAGCACTGCCTTGCCTTTTAGAATAGGATTGCCAGTGAATACGCAGTACCTTTTGTCGTCTTTGCTGATCATGAAAATCGCGCTTCTACTGACCAGCGATCCAGCTTGCGTACCCTGTTCACTGCTATGTTTAACGATGTTTTGAAGAGCCTCAACCATTACGTTGAACACTTTGCGTTTTATTCCTGAATCTTCTCCTGAAGAATCAAGATTGCGCTCTGCCATGGCCAATATGGACTTGGTTGTTTCCTGGGTGAAATCACCATCATACACCAAGATTAGCTTTTGGGACATCATTGTCCGGTGCAAGTCATAGATAAAATTCATCGTATTTGGGTTTGGATTCGAAATTATCGTTTAATCTAAAAATACTACAATTTAATTCCAATTAGCAACACGTCATCCGTTTGCTTTTGATCTCCTTTCCAGGCCTCCCATTCTGCATCAAAGATTTTGGCCGCTTCGCTCATTGGGTCACGGTGAACCCTTTCAATGATATCCCTTGTCTTTTTTGGACCGAATTTACGTGATTCCGGCCCGCCAAATTGGTCAGGGAATCCATCGGAGCAAAAATAGAAAGAATCACCCTTGCCAAGTTCTAATCTGGTGGTAGTAAAGTTCGTTTGATTTTTATAGATACCGCCACCAATAGGGAATTTATTTCCCTTTATTTCATCCAAGACTCCACCTTTCATAAGGTATAAAGGACGGTGGGCACCGGCATACTCAACCACCCGAGTATCTGTATTGATGCGGCAAAGCGCGATATCCATCCCATCTTTTGTGGCGGAATCTTCCTGGTCTTGGCGAAGTGTTTGGGTTACCCCCTCATCCAACAAATCCAATATCTTTCCAGGATCTGTAATTTTTCTGCTTCGAACAATATCGTTGAGCAGGAAGTAGCCAATTAGTGAAAGAAGGGCTCCCGGAACGCCATGACCTGTACAATCTACAGCAGCTATAAACAAATCATCTTTAATCTGAACAAACCACGGGAAGTCTCCACTTACAACATCTCTTGGTTTATAGAGTACAAAAGAATCAGGCAATGTCCTATTTACTAATCTGGTATTTGGCAAAATTGCGTTCTGTATACGTTTTGCATAATTGATAGAGTCGTTGATTTTCTTGTTTTTATTTTGAATCTCAAGCTCGATTTCTTTTCGATCGGTAATATCATGCGACACCAAGAGAACTGACTCGATGTTTTCAAGGTCATCATACTCGGGTATGGCGTTTACTTGCATTATTCGTTTTCCCATTTCAGATGGAAAATCCATTTCGGTTGAAATCTTGTCATTTGTTGAATTTACTTGTTCAAAAATAGAGAGCCACTGCTCCAAAATCCCAGACTCTAAGTCTGCTTCCATTATCTTTTTGTTAATGAATCGTTCAGGCGATTTACCGGTATAATTTTCAATCGTTGGGTTGATGTAGGAAATAGCATCATTCTCCAGGCGGGTAATGATATCAAGTGAATTTTCTGACAACGCTTGCATCTTACTGCGCATACGTTGCTCTTGTTCGGCTAACCTGCGCTCTGTGATATCGCGGGAGTTGAGAATAAAACCATGGATAGCTGGATTCGCCATAAAATTGGTACCTGTAGCTTCCAACCAAATATACTTGCCGTCTTTTGTCTTGTATTCAAGTTGTACCGTTAATTTTTCATCAGGATTTTCACGCAATTGATCAAACAAACCTTTTGCTACCTCCAGACTATCGGGGTGAACACGATTCAAATCACTTTGCCCTTGTAGTTCTTTTTGAGAATATCCTAAAATGGTTTCAACGGAAGGTGATATGTAGCGAATTCGCCCATCTTCTTCGTAGATGGTAATTACTTCCGAGGCATTTTCGAGAAGTAACTGCATTCGATTTTGAGTGCGATTTACTTCTTCAATTTGTTCTTCGAGCTTGATATTCGACCTTTGTAATTCTTCTTGCGTGGCCCGCATTTCCTCTGCATTTTGGCGGAGTACTTCTTGTTTTTCCGTCAACTCGCTGCTCAATGCTTGCGATTCACTCAAGAGCCGTCTTGTACGCTCATTGACTTTTATATTGAAGATGGTTCGGGCCAATATCAAACTTAGTTCTTGAACAAATTTTACTTGTGAGGAATCAAACTTCTTAAGGCCTGCAAATTCCACAACTCCGTACACCTCCTCATTGGTAATCAATGGTACAATAAGAATGCAGTTGGGTTTTTGATCACCGAGAATACCAGATGTCAGCGTTACGTATTCACTAGGTATTTCGGTGCGGAGAATGTAATCTTTCTCAGCAGCCGCTTCTCCGACTAAACCTTCTGCAAAACGGAAAGATTTTTTTAGATACTTTTTTCGATTGTAGGCAAAGCTCGCACGAATTTCAATGCTTTTCTCTTTTTTTTCGTCACTGACAACATAGAAAGCACCCTGTACGGCTCCAATCTTCTCGATGATGAACTGAATAACATCGTCACCCAGACCATCCAACGTATCGTGCATCCTTAAGATCTCCGCTACCTCCGCTACCCCTCTCACAATCCAGTTGCGCTCGTTATCTTTTCTTTCATTTTCAATCAAATTCTCTCGCATGTTTAATAGCGAAAGGCCGAGCGTATCATTTTCACTGGCAGGCTGATAGGCGGCATTAAATTGTCCTTCTCCAACCAAGCGTGCAAATTGAGCACTCCCTTTTAATGTTTGGACAAGGCCATCCACCTTAGTGGCCATTTGGCCAAACTCATCGCTGCTAGCCGCATCAATTTTATCGGGAAGAACACCTTGCGAAACCAAATCTAAGGTGTCGCGCATTGAAACAAGTGGCATTGTAAGTGAGCGTGCAAATAGAACTGAAATGGCGGCCGCCAGTAGCACAATAGCCAATCCACCCATCCAGTAGATATTGGCAAGCGCTCCCCCTTGCCCATTGATTTCGTTGGTGTCTATTTTTACAACAAGAGCCCAAGGCGAATTTTCAATTTTGCGATAAGCAACATACACTTCCTGATGGCGGTAGTCACGACCGGTGGCAAAGCCATTTTTACCTTCCAGCGCCAGGCTAATCTCTTTCACTTCGTTTTCATTCTCAGAATAAAATTTAAAAAAGGCTCCGGGGTCGTTTCTCAATGGGCTGGCTAGGATGATTTTCCGGGTCACCAAATCTTTGTATCCAACGAAAGATTCACCGGTAGTGCCAAGACCGTTCGCATCTTGTAATGACTTAAATAGCGGATTTAAATCGATCTTAAAAATTAACAGATTCCCGTGAAGAGGGGCGCCTGCAAACATCGTGTACGAATCCGAGGATTTGTTCACTGTGTCTTTTTTGACGGAACTGTAGTAGATGTTGCTTGCTGCATTTGAGAAAAAAGAGCCATCGGGATCGGGGAAGTTTCCTTTTTGCGTGTTTGCAGAGACTAGGATCGTTCCACTACTATTAGAAACAAACAACTCTTCAAATCCATAGGTTTCCTTTGCCTTTGTAAGAGTAGATCGAAGTGAATCTGGCGAAGAACTGAGTAAGTTTTTTATTTCGGGGGAATTCTGAAGAAAATTAACCGTGCTGGCTATGTGGGCGAAATAGTGGCTAAGTTGAGCTGATTTATTGTCGGCAATGACTGACAAATTAGTGTGAAGCTTTTCTTCCGAATTTTTTACGTTGATATGGTAAGTAAACAGGGAGATCGCCAACACACTCACCAACGAAATGGCGACAATGAGGATCGTGATCTTTGTGCTGATTTTTATGTTTTTAAACATAACCTTTTTACGGTTTAGTAGTACGTTAAATCTGTTCTGCTAAAAGTGTAGCCATTTGTTCTGCCTCTTTTTGGCTATTGCCGGTCAGGTTTGAAAATGTTGCTATTTCCAAAACAGCCGCAACCACTTCTTCTTTTTTTATTGGGATAATCAGAATGTATTTTGGAGCCGCCATTCCCAGTCCGCTAACGATCGCATGGGTGTAACCTTCGGGCAGCTCGTCAAGAAGCATACTTTTTCCAGTTGCCGCGCATTGCCCTACCAAGCCTTCACCAAATTCATAGACAACTGGGTCGCCTTCAAGCGGTACAGCAAACGCACTTTTCATTTCTACAACGCGTTTGCCTTCCCTTTCTTTTACAAGATAAAATGCACCTTGTCCCGCATTGAGTGCCTTGCAAATCTGATTGATTCCTATCTGATACAGTTGACCAGAAGTGGCACCTTTGAGGGCTTTCGTGAATGCTTGTATATCAAACGATGATTGATCTGTGGTTTCTCCGCTTGAAGTTGCTGAAGTTTCTGTCTTTTTCTCCTTGAAGACGACAATTTCCCTTTTTACCTTATTGGTGGTATTGATGGCAAATACTGCGAGCCCGAAAGTGACTATAAGAGTGATAAATAATTTTGTATAGACGAGAGTTTCCAAGCCTGTCGAAATCATTCCACCTTTGGACACAAGATCATGAGGAAGGGTAACCAACACATAGGCAGATGAAACCAGACTAACATAAAAAAGTGCAGAAAGCAGCAAGCTTAATTTGCTTGGATCTTTTAACGTTTGAAGGAGCCTTTCCATATTATTTAGTGTAGTGCTTATCTAGTTCTTTCAAAAACTCAACAATCTCATCAATTTTTAGAGTGTGATCTATTTTTGTCAATGCAAGAGCGGCCTTGGGCATTGTGTCAATCATACATTCAGTAGGTTCTTGCACAATCGTCAATCCTCCTTTGTCTTTGATGTGTTTCATTCCCAATCCACCGTCTCGGTTGGCACCCGAAAGTAAAACTCCAATGAGTTTGTCCCGATATACATAGGCAGCTGTTCCTAGTGTGATGTCGATGGCGGGTCGTGAATTATTTACCATTTCCTCGGTAGACATCGAAAAGTGATTGCCAAGCTCTACCGACATATGGTAGTTGGAGGGGGCAAGGTATACCACTCCCTTTTTGATTGACTCTTTGTCTACCGGTTCTACTACTTGTACCACACTTTTTATTGATAAGGCCTCGACAAATCCATTGCGCACATGTTTCAATCTGTGCATACACATGATAATGGGCAGAGGAAAAGTTTTCGGAAGCTGAGCCAGAATTTTCACAATTCCCTGAAAACTCCCTGCTGACCCTCCAATCACCACTGCCTTGTAGCTATTATTTAAGTTATACTTGTCCATGGCAGCAGTTTCCCTAATCCTTTATCTTCTTGTAAACTTTTTCCTCGTTGTTTACCACTAAAAATTTGCTTGCCACATCGCACCAGATCAATGACTCTTTGGAGCCAATTGCCAGGTATCCGTATTTGAATAAACTCTCGTGGAATTTTTTTAGTACTTCGTTTTGTAGTGACTGATTAAAATAAATCATCACGTTTCGACACAAGACCAAATCAAACTTGTTAAAGATCTCACCCGTTACCAAATCATGCTTGCGGAAAGATACATTTTGCATCAGTTCTTTGTCGAAAACTGCTTTCCCGTTTTCTTCCTTGTAGTATTCCTTCAGGCTTTTTTTGCCCTCGAAGCGAATGTAATTCTTTTCATTCAGCTCCATATTTTTTATGGGGTAGGTAGCTGCTTTTGCTTTTTCCAGGATGTTTACATCCAGATCACTTGCAAATAGTTGAACGTCCTGATGAATGCCCATTTCTTTGAGAAGGATTGCCATAGAAAGCACTTCCTCTCCTGACGAACAGCCAGCATGCCAGATCTTAAAGGTTTTGTGGTTTAAAAGAATTCCTGGAATGATTTCGTCACGCATGATTCGCCAAAACCCAGGATCACGGAACATCTCTGTCACGTTAACAGTCAATTCATCCAAAAATTCTTCGATGAAGGAGGGCTGGTCATTCAACTTTTTCAGTAGCGATTCAATAGTCAGGTTCTTCAACTCCAGAATACGTAGCATTCGTCTCTTGAACGAAGACATGGCGTAGTTACGGAAGTCATACCCGTATTTACCCTGAACAAGTTCAGTAATCTTTTTTAAGTCTGCTATGTCGATATCTTGTACCACGTTGGTCGTATTAGCTATTCTTCAAAGAAAAGCAAAAATAGGTTTTCAATTGTCGCTCGATGGCCTTATTCTGGAAGAAATCTTACACGAGTTAAATCCCCCCGTAAGCGAAGCAAAAACGGGGGAAGTTCTCATTGCCAGGCATAAGCGCCAACTTATTTTTGTTGCCAAATTATTTATTATGAGTCACTTAACAATCAAAGAAAAGGGTTTTATTGATTTTGAGTTCAGGCATTCAAAGAGTCCAATATGGTTACTAAGTCTGACATATTAAAGGAAAACCCTTGAGCTAGCGCTATTTATTATCCAAAAGCGTCTTTTGTGAAACCAAACGGCAGCAAGGTGGCTGCACTCGCGCAAATAGCCCACTCATCAGGCTTGGCCAAGAACACAATCTGGATGGCAGCTCTTTGCCTGTGTTCGTATTCTAACATCACTTGCCGACACCCACCGCATGATGCAGCTGGAATGAGCTCTTTGTGGTTTTTCTTGTGGGCAATAATGGCCATTTTTACAATTCGTTTATCGGGGTGCTGCGAAGCGGCAGCGTAAAGGGCTACCCGCTCGGCACACATGCAAAGAGGGTAGGAGGCATTTTCCTGGTTGCCACCCACCACAACGGTGTCGTCTTCCAAGATGAGCGCAGCCCCTACACAAAATTTGGAGTAAGGTGCATACGAATTGGCGGTGGCTTCTTTGGCCTTATGAATCAGGTATTTCGATTCACTATCCAGTGCTTCCACACTGTCGAAAGTTTCAAAGTCCTTCATGGTTTATACATTGAGTTAAAGATAGCAAAGTAGAAAAGAGTTTCTAAGAGTTTGGATAAACAGTTTCTGGATTTTTTTCTCCTGAATCCATCAACGAACAAAGTGGAGGAGGCAATTGAAACGTGCTTAAGGCAATTGGCAGAAGTGAAGTAGTTAACTGCTTGGTGCCTATTTGCAAAAAACAGGGTAACTGCGACACGCAAAACTAACACACTTGCAAAAAGCTTCTGACGATGCTACCAGCAACAAAATTTGCGCAATCGCTCGGTGAAAAGTAAGGTTTAAGTTTCATCTCCATTCCATCTTTGGTTTCGTGGGATAAGAGGCGGCTTTGGAAGCGCACCGGATCAGAAACACAAACCTGTGTGAGACATACGTATCACCCCAAAAAGGGGATTGATTTCAACTCAAAAATGACTTTATCAGATTCGGTTTAAGGCTGGGTGATGTGAGGGGCGAAAAATAGAGTTCTAAAAAATGGTGATGAATAGCCGATTTCACTAGAATTGACGACAAAGCTTAGACTAAGTTGCGTGCGTGTAGTTGAATTCACTTTTGAAAAGGCTGGCATGATGCTATACTTGGCGACATATGAACGAACGAACAAGCTGCTTGAAAAAAATGGGCCGGCTTATAAGCACTGCGGGGTTGGTGAGTTAGTATAGAAGGTATTTTGATTTTTGTTTTTAACTTTGATTCTTAATGACAGAATGAAAGAATATCACGACTTACTCGAACACATTCTTAAAAACGGGATTTGTAAGATAGACAGGACAGGCACTGGAACAGTTTCTGTTTTTGGATACCAGATGCGATTCGATCTTCAAAAAGGATTTCCGCTGATTACTACAAAGAAACTGCATCTACGATCGATCATCCATGAACTTTTGTGGTTCATTAGCGGAGACACCAACATTAAATATTTGAAGGATAATGGTGTTTCAATTTGGGACGAGTGGGCTGATAAGGATGGGAATCTGGGGCCGGTCTATGGATATCAATGGCGTTCCTGGCGCGGTGGCAATGGTGAAAAAATAGACCAGTTAGCAAAAGTTATTGAGCAAATTAAAAGTAGCCCTGATTCAAGGCGGCACATTGTCACCGCTTGGAACCCCGCAGATGTAGAGAAAATGGCTTTGCCACCTTGCCACGCGTTGTTTCAATTTTATGTGGCAGGTGGTAAGTTATCATGTATGCTACTTCAACGAAGTACCGATGTGTTCTTGGGGCTCCCTTTTAACATTGCAAGCTATGCACTTTTAACACATATGGTTGCGCAACAATGTAACCTAGAGGTTGGTGAATTTATTTGGACAGGTGGCGATACGCACCTCTACAACAATCATCTTGATCAGGTCAAACTTCAACTTTCAAGAGAGCCGTTTCCGTTACCCGAACTAAAAATCAAGCGTAAGCCAGATTCTATTTTTGAATATCGGTTTGAAGATTTTGAGATTGTAAACTATCAATCGCATCCCTCAATCAAAGCGCCAATTGCAGTTTAGGCCTATGAGATAAGAAAAGCTTATTTTTGCCGCTCGTAAGAAATACCAGAAACAGGGTTAAAAATACCCTCAAAAGAATATCCTTTTTAGATTTCTTCCGTTAAAACCGCGTATGCCAGAAAAAAGCAGTGTTTTTGATATGATTGGACCAGTTATGATAGGCCCATCCAGTTCGCATACTGCCGGAGTGGTGAGAATCGCCAAGGCTGCTATCAAAGTTTTAGGGGGCATTCCTGAGAAAGCAGAAATCACGTTTTACAATTCTTTTGCACGTACCTACGAAGGACACGGCAGCGACCGAGCCATCTTGGCCGGCCTTATGGATTTTGCAACCGATGACAAAAGAATAAAGGATGCAATAGAGATAGCCGGTGAAAAAGGCTTGGCTTACCACTTTAAATCGGTGGGAAATGCATCAACATTGCACCCCAACTCCATTCGGCTTGAACTTACAAAAGATAATTGCACAGTCGAAGTGTTGGGCGAAAGCCGCGGTGGGGGTATGATCAACATTGCCGAAGTCAATGGATTTAAAGCTGACTTTACGGCCAATTTGCATACGATTATTATCTTCGCGGCCGATGTAAAAGGCAGCATAGCATTTATTGCCGATGTGATCGCACACGATGACTGCAATATTGCCACCATGTCGGTATCGCGAAAAGGAAAAAATGATTTGGCTTGCCAGGTGATTGAAATGGATTCAGGCATCAAGCCTGTAACATTTGAGTACTTGCAGAGTCTCAGTTGGATAAAAGAAGTTATTTATATACCAGACATCAATCGTTGATATGAGTAAGAAGTTTACAGCAACACTTGTTTTTGTTTTTTTGTTCTCTCTCTCTTTTGCCCAAAGCAGCAAAAAGGTTTACACATTAAAAGAATGCGTTGAGATCGCGCTCCAAAATAATTTGACCGTAAAGAGAAGTGCGCTTGGTCTACGTGGTGCTGATATCACGTTAGATCAGTCAAGGTACACGATGTTGCCCTCTCTTAACGTGTCAGGATCAGGGGGTGCCAATTTTGGACGTTCCATTGACCCGACCACTAACTTATTCATTGATCAGCAAATAAATAATGCCAACGCCAATGCTAATGCAAGCTTACTGCTCTTCAATGCGTTCCGAGTGATGAATACCATTAAGCAAAGTGTAAACGACAAGGCAGCAGCTGAGAACGACCTTACGAAAGCAAAGAATGATGTGATTCTTTCTGTAATCACTTTTTACACTTCAGTTATCTTCAATCAAGAACTTCTTCAAAACGCGCAGTTTCAATTGAAAACAACCCAACAGCAGTTAGAACGGACAAAAAAATTAGAACAAGCCGGTTCTGTTCCCCTGGGAAATGTACTTGATTTGGAGGCGCAAAATGCTACCAATGAACTCAACCTTATTCAACGGGAGAATAACTATAACTTATCCCTTCTCCAACTAAAACAGTCCTTGCAATTGCCTGCATCAACTCAAATGGAGGTTGAAATACCCGAACTAAGTGTTGAGGATCTGTCGCTAGATCAAACCACAGAGCAAATTTATGACATCGCCAAGCAGAACCTTCCCGAAATCAAGGCGGCCGTTTTTCGTACAGAGAGCGCTAACTTTGCGCTGAAGGCAGCCAGAGGAAGTCTCTACCCTCGTCTGAATCTAAATGCGTCCGCATTTACGAACTATTCCAGTGCTGCCAAGCTCTTCCAAAATGGAGTAGTTGATCCAAGCCCTGTTATTGGATATTTAGGCAATGATCAGACACAAGTGGTCAGGTCCTTTCGCCCAACGACTATCGGTGGTGAGGTAGTAGAAAAACCTTTTAGCAATCAGATTTCAGATAACATTGCACAATCGGTGTCAATTGGGCTAACCATTCCAGTCTTTAACGCGTTCAATGCGAGGGCAAACGTATTAAGAAATAAGGTTACCAAAGAGCAAGCATTCATCAACTTAACCGATGTAGAAAACAGACTTCGCCAAGCCATTGAAACAGCACACAATGATGCTACGGCTGCAGCCAAAACCTTTGCCTCTTCTGCGAAAGCAGTGAAGGCCCGTGAGGAGGCATTTCGTATGACCAAGCAACGCTATGATGCAGGAGCCTCTAACTATGTTGATTATCAAGTCTCAGAAAATAATTTATTTCAGGCTAAATCAGATCAGGTGAGAGCCAAGTATGATTTGATCTTCAAAAAGAAAGTGCTCGACTTTTATCAAGGTAAACCAATAGACTATTAATACTTTTTACGAATGGCAAAGCAAAAGAAAAAATCTAACAAGCTTCTTTACTGGGGAATTGGAATCGTTATTTTCCTCATCATCTTTTTAATGATCGGCAAATCCCAGGGCTGGATCGGTAAATCGCGCGATTTGGAAGTGGAGTTCACAAAGTCGAAGAAGGCATCCATTACTGAAAAAGTAAGCGCTTCGGGCACTGTTCAACCCGTGATCGAAGTGAAATTGGCACCTGAAGTTTCTGGAGAGATTATAGAGTTGAATGTTCAAGACGGAGATTCTGTTTCAACCGGAAAAGTGTTGGTAAAAATTAGGCCTGATGTTTGGCTCAGTCAGTTAGAAAGGTCGGAGGCGTTGCTCAGCCAGCAAAAAGCAAATCTGGAATCTTCAAGAGCTTCGTTGTCAAGGGCGGAGGCAACTTTCATGCGCTCTGAGCAAGATTATAAAAGGCAAGAAAAACTCTGGAACGAAAAAGTAATTTCAGAAGCAGATTGGCAACTTGCTCAACAGAATTATAAGGTGGCTCAAAATGATTTGAGGTCAGCAACGCAAGGACTGGAGGCGGCTAAATATGTGGTGAACAGTTCGAACGCTACGGTTAGGGAATCCGCAGAGAATGTGAGAAGAACAACTGTGTATGCTCCTATGAAAGGGATTGTATCAAAGCTTAATGTTAAGAAAGGAGAACGAGTAGTGGGAACAGCCCAGATGACTGGAACAGAGATGCTTCGTATTGCTGATCTGAACAAAATGGAAGTCCGTGTAAATGTGAATGAAAATGATATCGTTCGGGTTCATTTGAATGATACAGTTTTGATCGATGTAGACTCTTATGCCAGCACGGAGAAACAGTTTAAGGGAATTGTAACCAATATTGCTAATACAGCTCGCGATAAAACCTCGGCCGATGCGATTACCGAATTTGAAGTTCGGATATTGATCCTTCGTTCTTCTTATGAAGATTTAATCAAACAGGGAAATCGTTTTCCGTTCCGCCCGGGGATGACTGCCAGTGTGGAAATTATTACGACCAAGAAAGATAATGTGTTGTCAGTACCGTTAACGGCTGTTACTACCCGCAACACCGAAAAAGACAAGAAAGCAGAAGGCGGTCCACCAAAAGGCGATGATGATGAAAAACCTCAGGTGTCAGACAATAAAGCAAAGGTCGAGAAAAAGGAAGACAAAGTCGTGGTGTTTGTCAATGACAAAGGCGTAGCGAAAATGGTGGAAGTAAAGACGGGCATCAGCGACTATGATAACATCGAAATTATCTCTGGTCTTGCCGATAGCGTAGAAGTTGTTACGGGCCCTTTTCTGGTTGTTTCCAAAAGACTAAAGGATGGCGACAAGATCGTTCAGTCCAAGAAAAAGGATGATAAAAAAGAAGATAAAAAATAAGTCGTAGACGATACAGTAAACATGGAAGATGTTGGCTGACACCAGTTGTCAGCCAACTTTTTTTCATTATTACCTTGCTTCAAAAACCGAAGTATGATTAAACACCCTTGGCATGAAGCCCCTATCGGATCAAACCCTCCTGAATTTGTCAATGGGATTATTGAGATATCGACCGGGATGAGAACAAAGTATGAAGTAGATAAGGAAACTGGTTTACTGAAGCTTGATCGAATTCTTTACTCTGCGGTGTACTACCCCGCCAATTATGGATTTATACCACAGACACTGGGTGATGATATGGATCCGCTAGACATTATGATTTTGTGTAGAGAGCCTATTCAACCTTTGTGTTTAGTTCCAGCGCGCGTGGTAGGGGTGATGCGTATGATCGATCAGGGATTGGCCGATGACAAGATTCTGGCAGTCGCAGAAAACGATGCAAACACAAAACACTTAAGAGATATCAGCGAATTGGCGGCTCATTTTAAGTTAGAACTGAAGGAGTTTTTTGAGAGCTATAAAAAACTTGAAAACAAAGTGGTTACCGTGCCTGAGTTTCAGGGAAAAGAAATTGCACTCGAGATTATCTCCAAAGCTGTCACCTACTATAAATCAGAAAATAAAAAGTAGTGGAGCGGCCGAAGTCTTTTTTAGTTATTCAAACAGCTTTTATTGGTGATGTGATCTTGGCCACGGCACTCGTAGAGAAAATTCATCAATTCTATCCCGATGCAACTATCGATTTTCTGCTCAGAAAAGGAAATGAATCATTGTTGGCAAATCATCCATTCATTCGCGAAGTCATTGTTTTTGACAAGAAGAACAAGTATCGAAATCTGTTTTTGTTAATTCGGAGAATACGGGAAGCAAAATATGAGGTGCTTTTAAATATTCAGCGGTTTGCAACAACAGGTGTTATCGCGCTTTTTTCCGGTGCCAAAACGAAGATTGGATTTGATAAAAATCCATTCTCGTTTTCATTTACTTCTAAAATAAAACACCAAATTGGTCATCTCCATGAAATCGAACGTAACCAAAAGTTAATAGAACCACTAACGGATAGCAGAACCGCAATGCCTCGTCTCTATCCCTCTACTGGTGACAATGATTTCATAAGAGGATATCAAACATCGTCTTACTACTGTATTGCTCCGACTTCGGTTTGGTTTACAAAACAGTGGCCTACAGAGAAATGGATCGAATTCATTCGATGTAATCATAAACTAGTGAAGTCGATTTACCTGTTAGGTGCCCCCAGCGATCATATTGTATGTGAATCCATTCGATTAGCGTCTGGGGTTTCATCGGTGATCAATTTATCGGGTAAACTCAGCTTTTTGCAGTCGGCTGCGTTGATGAGAAATGCGCAGATGAATTTTGTGAATGACTCAGCACCCATGCACCTTGCTTCGGCTATGAATGCACCGGTTACGGTGATCTATTGTTCTACCGTTCCATCATTTGGTTTTGGTCCTTTGTCGAGCAATTCTACAGTTATAGAAACAAAAGAAAAATTGGATTGTCGTCCTTGCGGGTTACATGGATTTAAAGACTGCCCGAAGGGTCACTTTAAGTGCGCTCAAACAATTGCTATTGAGTCGGTAATGCGCTCAATTGCTTAACAAAAATTTGAGTTTTTTCAATTCGATTTTATTCTTTTCGGAGTTGATGTTGGAAACGATACCTTCTTTTTCACGGGTTGTCAACCTCCAGCTTAGTGAAGCTCGCGCATTGTTTTGACGGATACTATCCATTCCTTGCAGTAGATCTAGGTAGCTTTCTGCTTGATATTGGATATCGACTCGATCAATAGGCGCGTTCAGCCATGAATGTGCCTGACCTATAAGCAAGTCGCTGGTTATGTCTTGAAAATTCTCGAAATTGTTGTAGACCGAACTAATTGGCTGAGTCACAGCGTCCAAAATGGTTTGGCCTTTCTTCTCTGCAATAGTATGCAGTTTGGGTGAATCGCGAATGGAAACGAAAATTACGCCCGAGGTATTTTTGGTTATCCAATCCCTAAATGCATAAACGAACCTTACTGCATCGGAGAGGCCAAAGTTATCCGAGATGCCCGCGTCCATCATTTGAATTGGCGGGTTGGTTGGAAGTGTAGTATTTGGTGTAATATAAGGAAAAGTGGCACTCATCCGCAGTGCTGAAAGAAAGCGCAGGTTTTCAGCGCCTTGATCTTTAAAAAATCGATGAAAATCAACTCCGCTCACTTTCTCCGTGTTGTAGTCGCTAAAATTTTCAAGCTCTGCATTCATAAATCCAATGGGACGGGAAGCGATGTAGATTTTACGTCCATCGTTTATGACAGTAGGAGATAATATTAGAAGTGGGATAATACCTGCCGTTTCGTACTGATTGTATGATACAATAGGTCGATCCATCAGCCCCTCGGTAATTTGATTAAGTTGATCTTCAAAGGTGTAGGCTCGATCTCGCTGATAAGACAGTCCACCATAGTTGAATTTCGTAAATCCAACAAATAGATCGTTGGCAAGGAGGCTAAAAATGAGGGGGTTCAAATTGTCGGTAGATATTCGTTGACGATGAATATTGGCGTAGGGTTGTATAGGTTCTCCTAGTTTTTTTCTTAGTACCAGTTCGCGGAAATAGCTGGCCCCAATCAGTCCACCCGATGCGCCTGTAATGAGCACACTATTTTCCATCAACTTACCTTTCGTCAAACTATCGGCCTGTTGTAAGGCATTGAGTGTCCATAAGGCTGCTCTCTTACCGCCCCCGCTTGCGCACAATAGTACGAGCTTCGGCTTGTCTTGCCCAACGAACTTATTTTTCCAGTTTTCTAATTGAACCAATGTAGCTGCTCGGTCTTGTTCGATGGATGCGCTATTTATCTGCTGCTGAATCACCGCTGAATTATATGGCGATGCCATCATACTGTAATCCATCCCAAAAGCCTGATATTTTTTTGAAAAGAAATCATCGCCCACCAAAAAGTTAATGACTAGAAAAACAATTAATCCCACAGTAGATGACCAACCTCCAAACCAATAGGAGAATGCACCAAAGAGCATAACGAAAATAGTCAGGAAAGTCATAAAGCTGGCGGCTGCAGGTAACTGAAAGGCTGGGTAATCTTTAAAGATTCCAAGAATCGTCACCATGAAGAAAATAAAAAGTTCAATAATGACGAGATTGAAATGATTTTGATCGAATACCTGTAGCACCGTAGAGCGATCAAAGAAGTTGATATCTTCAACCGGTTTTATCGATAAGTTACTACTTATATAACGGTCTACTCGGACTTGTTTCTTGCGGGCGATGTCAAGTTTTTTCATCGCACTAGCCCGAGTTACTTTTACATTGTCTTTGATTTTTTCATCAATTCGGCAAACCATGTACCTGAAGATATCTTTGTTAGTAAACTTGAAGTAGAGAGAAAAAAGAAAAGTCATAAAAACATATCCAACCAAAAATCCACCGATTCTGGAAATAAGTTGACCTGTTGAACAATGCTCGTTGTGTATTTGAAACACAATCACTTGGTATATATAGACGACTAAAAAAACAATTGGGATAATACTGTTGTTGATAACAAATTTGCGGAAGGGGCTAGGCAAGGTGCCGACAAATGAAAAACGGTGTCCATCGGAGATATAGCAAGTAATGTGGAAAGCCATCGCAAACCCTGCGGAAAGAAGGCCCAACCAGAAAAAACTCATGAAGTTTACTTGATTAAGATATTCTGGATCGAGGAACAAATAGGGGATGCCAAGGTATTTGCCAAATTTTCCCGTCATCATGGCAAAAAGAACCACCCAGCATATCATCAGGACGATGTTTCTTCTAAAATTGTTTAGCAACAGCTGTATAGGAAATGAATAGATCAGCTTAGGCCACAAAAGGTATAGTTTTCGCATATATAGACTTCTCGAATGTAAGAAAATTATCCTCCCGTTCAACAATTGTTTTGCTGTTTTGAAAGTGGAATCCAGCATTTCGTAACCAACAAAAAAATCGTAACTAGGCGGTTTAAGTCGCCCTTTGGAAAAACCCTTTCATATCTATCGTTCGTCTGCAGGTTCCGGCAAGACACGGGTTTTGGCGCGCGAGTATATCCGTTTAGCACTGAGACGCCCAGACTATTTTCGTTACATTCTGGCGATGACATTTACCAATAAGAGCACTCAAGAGATGAAGGACCGGATTCTTCAATACCTAAGTGCTTTTTCTAATGGAGAAAGTCAAGATTTGGCGATTGAAATTATTGAAGAGCAGCGGAAAGCGGGTATTTGGTTAACGCCAATCGATTTGCGTAAGAAAAGCAAGGAGATTCTTGATTTTCTTTTGCACCATTATTCTGAATTTTCGATTAACACCATTGATGCATTTTTTCAACGGATCATTCGCTCGTTTACTCGAGAAACAGGATTATTAGGCAATTTCAGATTAGAAGTAGACAATGCTGCTGTTCAAGAAGAAGTGATCGCGTTGCTGATGGCCCAGCTTAAAGGTAATGCAGAACTACGTAGTTGGGTACTTGATTTCTCAATGGAGAAAATGAAAGATGGAAATGACTGGGACGTACGAAAAGCGCTGCTCAGCTTTTCCAAATTGATTGAGAAAGAAGACTTCAAACGAATAGAAGACAGTGTCTTAAGGGTGACAGATGACAAAGCATTTTTCAAGACGTTTCGAAAAAGGTTGAATGAGAAAAAGTATTCTATAGAGCGGACTGTCAGCGAAACAGCGAAAGAGTTAATGGCGGAGTTTGAAAAGAGTCGATTAGTCCCCGATGACTTCACAGGCAAATCTAAAGGACTGTACTCGTATATTAGAAAGCTGTCCAAGGAAGTAGTTCTTCCTTCCAATACGGTTGCGGATGTCATTGGCGATCCTGAAAAGTGGGGGCACAAGTCATCAAAGTATCTTGCGTTGGTCCAATTAATGGCGCGATCTAAGTGGCAGCCTGATCTTGCAAAGTTGGTTGATTTTATCCAACAAAATATAGAAGTTTATTTGTCTATTGATCAAGTCGTTAAAAACTTGTATTCATTTGGGTTGCTTTCTGATATTCTACGCACTCAGCGAAAGTACCTGAGTGACGAAAATGTAATGTTGCTCTCTGATGCTCCCCAGTTTTTGAATAAGCTGATGCAAGAGCAAGATGCTTCGTTCATTTACGAGAAGGTCGGTTCATTCTATCGTCATTTTTTGTTAGATGAGTTTCAGGATACGTCAGGCCTGCAATGGAAAAACTTACTTCCCTTAATTCAGAACGGCATTGCCCAGAATTATTCAAGCCTGATCGTTGGCGATATCAAACAATCTATCTACCGATGGAGAGGAGGCGATCTTTCCATTTTACAAAACCAACTGAAGGAAGATATCAGCGAAGTACTCACCACTACCAACGACTTAGACACCAACTACCGAAGCAATGGTAATATTGTGTCCTTCAATAATGCCCTTTTTGAAACGGCTTCTTATTTGATTGCTGCTCACTCAAACAGTTCGTTTCCACAGGAAGCGTATAAGCATGTGCAACAGAAAACATTTGTTGAGCCTGAAAAGGGTTATGTTAAGATTCAATTCTTGGAATCTGATGAGGATGTGTTATTTGAAGAAGTCGCGTTGAGGCGGCTTCCGTTGCTTGTCGAAGAATTGCAAGGTAAAGGGATTGCGATCAAGGATATTGCTTTTTTAGTTCGTGATAATCGAGAGGGAAAATTGATTGCCAATCGATTCATGGAGTACAGAACTTCGCCAGACGCAAAAGGAGACTATAAGTATGACGTAGTGTCCAACGAATCATTGATGGTAGATCGCGCGTCTTGTGTTTTGGTGTTGCTTAATGCGTTGCGCGTCATCAATAATTTAGACCATCATATCGCCCGTGCTCACCTGGCTTACGAATACCAAAAGTTATGGCCAACCCAGGCATTCAGTGCGTTAAACGAATTGTTTTCAGATTCAAGAACGAAATCGTTTGAGAAATGGATTCCCCCATCCTTTTTGCAACAAAGAGAAAAGCTGTTAGCACTGCCTTTGTTTGAGATGGTGGAGAATCTGATTCACATTTTCAATTTGGGAAAGGTGACCAATGAGGTAGTCTATTTGCAGTCATTCCAAGATATTATTCAAGAATTTTCGCAAAGAGAAAAGAATGATGTGAATTCGTTTTTAGACTGGTGGGAGTTGAATCGCCAAAAAAAATCAATTCAAGTGGCAGGCGGAGTGAATGCCGCACAAATTATCACCATTCACAAAGCGAAGGGCCTTCAATTTAAGTACGTGATTATTCCATTTTTAGATTGGGAATTGGGTCACAAAAATAAAGATGTCTTGTTATGGTGTCAATCTGATCATCCACTATTTAGAGATGCCGGATTCATTCCAATTAAGTATGTTAGTAAGTTGGAAGATACTGTTTTTAAAGAAGCTTATGAGGAAGAAACGAGAAGAGTCTTTTTAGACAATTTGAATTTATTGTATGTTGCTTTTACCCGGGCAGAATTAGGGTTGATGGCATTTGCACCAGAAGTAAAAAATGATCCAAAAAATGAACAAAAACTTACTCATGTTGGCCAACTTGTGTACAAAGCTATTAATGGGAATACATTCTTAAAATCGAGTTGGTCGGATGAGAAAAAGTCATTGGAAATTGGAGAGATAGGCATTATCTGCAAAAGGCAAGAAAATGCTCAAGGCATAGTTTCTCTGACGAGTTACACAGTTACCCCCTGGCGAGATCGCTTGCAAGTTAGAACGAGTGGCATGGAATTTTTTAGCCCATCCCAAAAGCGTGAAAAGATTAATTATGGAATTTTCGTTCATTCTCTTCTTTCTCAAATACGCACGAAGCAGGATGTGTCTAAGGTCATCACACAAGCGATGTCGAATGGGACTATCAAAGAACGTGAAAAATGGGATTTAGAAGAATTGATCAATTGGGTTGTTGATCTTCCTGTTCTTCAACAATTCTTTGATGTAGAATCTACTTGCAAGATGGAGGCCTCACTATTTACAACTGACGGATCGGAACGTAGGGTGGACAGGGTTGCGATGAGAGGTGATCAAGTTTGGGTGGTGGATTACAAGACCGGTGTGCCTTCTGCCAAGGACGAAGCGCAGGTCAAAGACTATATACTGTTGTTGGAGCAGATGGGCTGGAAAATGGCGACTGGTTATTTGATTTATTTCGAAGAAAGAAAGTGGGTTGAGGTAAAATAAAGATATGAAGAGTTTTTTGCAAGATATAGCAGATGTAGTAAAAAGTGATTATGCGGATTGGGATCGTCTTCAGATTGTTTTTCCAAACCGAAGGGCTGCGCTTTATTTTAAGCAAGAATTGGCAAAAGACCTGACAACTCCTAAGTGGTGCCCAGCTTTACTCACTATTGAGGAGCTAATTCAATCCTATTCTCCGCTTCAGGAGATAGACAAGTTGACTTCAATTGTAAAACTCTTTCAAGCTTTTAAAAAGGTAACTCACAGTACTGAAAGAATAGACCAATTTTATTATTGGGGAGAAATGCTGCTCCGTGATTTTGATGAGTTGGATAAATACATGGTCAACGCTGAATTTCTGTTTCGAGATATAAGCAACCTGAAAGAAGTAGATCAATATTTTGATTATCTGACGGACGAGCAGAGGGTTTTCTTAAAAGATTTTTGGCAGAGCGTAGAGTTTAGCACGGAAGAAACACGGAATCGTTTTTTGTCACTTTGGAAAAATCTGTATCCCGTGTATAAAGAATTCAGGGAATCCCTTCTGCTCAATGGAACTGCCTACTCAGGGATGATTCATCGAATAGTGGCTGAACAGATCGCAACAAACGTGACTTCTTCGGCTGAAAAGCAGGTGATATTCGCGGGGTTCAATGCGCTTACCACGGCAGAGGAGAAGATTTTGTGCTGGTTTGTGGAAAACCATGCTGCTTTAGTGTTCTGGGATGAAGATGAGTTTTATGTCTCTTCCGAACATCGGGAGGCTGGTGCGTTTTTCAGACTGTATCGAAGGCACCCTGTGTTGGGTAAAACTTTTGCGGAGCGACCAGCCTCTCATTTGTCAACAGAAAAGCAAATCAATATCTATGGTGTGCCGCAGAAAGCCGGACAGCCTAAATTGTTAGCCCAACAGTTGATTGACGATAAAACTTTTGACAAAGAAGGAAGTCACGTAATTGTATTGCCTGATGAAAGTTTATTGATGCCGCTTTTGTATTCACTACCTTCATCGATTTCATCTATCAATGTTACGATGGGTTTTCCGCTGATGAGTACGCCCTATTTTTCACTGATTGATTTTTTGTTTGATCTCCATCGAACCAAAAGAAAAGACGAGTTTTATTTTAAAGGTGTAATGGCTGTACTCAATCACCCTTACATGAACGCACTAGCTGGAGCAGAGGTTTCTGAATTGAAAATGTTCATTACGAAGCATAACCAGGTTTATTTAGAAGCGCGCGTTTTTGAAACAAAGGGAAATGTAATTGCATCTATCTTTAAATTGGTGGGCGAGGCAGATTTTATTCCTTATGTATTGGAGGCGATCACCCTTTTCGCAACGGCACCCTCGAATGGAATGCTGGACAAAGAATTTGCATTTTACTTTCATCGCATTTTGACCAGATTGCAAGAGCTTACAGTTGATGAGCCAATGGAGCTCAGCATGCTTCAAAAGTTATTTCGGCAGATTGCCCGATTAGAAAAGATTCCCTTTAGCGGAGAACCCTTGCAGGGGATTCAGATCATGGGTGTGTTAGAGACCCGTAATTTGGATTTTGATCACGTCCATGTGTTGTCATTGAATGAAGGTTTATGGCCAGCCGCTCCACGGCAAGGTTCTTACCTGCCACATTCCATTAGGAAAGCGTATGGATTACCCACCTATACCCATCAAGATGCCATGTATGGTTATTTGTTTTACCGACTATTGCAGCGGAGCGAACAAGTTAACCTCTACTACAATACCGAACCGGATGTACTTGGAAGTGGAGAGATGAGTCGGTATCTCTATCAGATAATGTATGAAGCTCATTGGCCGTATACTAAAAAGATTCTGTACAGTTCTATCTCACTAAATCAACCATCGGCCATTATAATTGAGAAAGACTCAAGCGTGATGGAGAAGTTACAACGATATATAACAAAGGCTTTGACACCTTCTACACTAAATACATATCTTGAATGCCGTCTCAAATTTTATTTTAAAAATTTGTTGGGATTAGTGGAAGCGGATGAAGTAGAAGAGGAAGCAGATGCGCGAATCTTTGGAAATTTGTTTCACGATGTAATGCAGTTTTTTTACTTGGATTTGAAATCGAAAGATGGAGGATCGGAAGTACGCGCGGAACATTTTAATAATTTACCAAAAAAATTAGATCTATTGGTAGAAAGAGCCTATCGCAAACACTTTGGATTGACTCATAATGGAAAAATAGAATACGATGGCCAGCAGCTAGTGGTCAATGAGATGGTAAAAAAAATGGCTGATCATGTCTTAAAGAAGGATGAAGAGTATGCACCTTTCTATGTTGACATGTTAGAACAGGAAGATTTTAAAACATCTTTTTCTGTTGATGCGAGACTGACCCTATTGCTTGGGGGCAAGATAGATCGAGTAGACCGAAAGGAGAATCTTGTCCGCATCATCGATTACAAAACAGGGAAAGACGAGAACTCATTTAAGTCGATTGTTTCGTTGTTTGATCGTGATGACGACAAGCGAAACAAAGCTGCGTTTCAAGCTTTTTTTTATTCCTGGGTATACGATAGGGTAAAGGGCACTCCGAACCTAAAATTGCAGCCAGGCCTCATCAACAGAAAGGAGATTTTTGACGACAAGTTTGAATATGGCCTTAGTCAAAATGGTCAGATAATACAGGATGTTAAATACCTCCTCCCGGAATTTGAGAGTAACCTCGTTCAGTTGCTAACGGAATTACTTGACCCCAAACAACCATTTGACCAAACAACAAAAGTTAAGACATGTGAATATTGTTCCTACAAAGAAATTTGCAGTCGATAGAAAATCTAGTAAGAACTATTTTTCAATATTGTCAATTCCAACCCCCACCCAACGCACGGTATAAGTCAATGGTAGCGTTGAACTGCTGTTGCTTAGTGTCAATCGCATCGAGCTCAGCCGCCAGTACGCTTTTTTGAGCAGTTACCACCTCGAGGTACGATGCAAAACCAGCGATAAACAAATCATTTGAGACAGCTACTCCTTCTTCTAAAGTTGTTACTTCCAGCGATTTGAATTGGTAGGACTCTCGTAAATTTTCGATTTTATTTAACTGCGTAGCTACCTCTTGAAATCCTTGTAGAATACTTTGTTGATATGAGTAAAATGATTCAAGCTGTGAGGCCGATGCTTTTCGATAGTCACCCCGGATCATATTTCTGTTAAATAGGGGCGCTGTTAATCCGCCTAGTATTGAGTAAGCAGTAGAGGTAGGTGTGTTAAACAATACTGCCGTTGTAAATGATTGAAGGCCTATCCCGGCTGTCAGATTGATTGAGGGCAAAAATGCAGCTCTTGCAGCCTTCACATCCAGGCGTGAGGCGAGTAGTTGAAGCTCTGCCTGTCGGATATCCGGGCGCTGAATAAGAAGTTGTGATGGCAATCCGGCTTCTAGTTCTTTTGGCAGCTGCTGATTTAAAATGATCAAGCCCCTCTCAATGGGTTGTGGGTAGCGACCCAACAGCACATTCAACTCATTCTCGTGTCGCACGATTTCCTGTTTTACCAAAGCCTCCAAGCTTTGTGTGTTGAGCAATTGTGCGGTAAATTGTTTTACTGCCAGTTCGGTGGCTCTGCCTGCAGCTTTCTGGGCTGTAATAAGTGTTACAGCTGTTTGTTGAAGCGCAACGTTCTCCCGAATGATTAACAGTTTATTGTCCAGCGCAAGCAAACTGTAATAGTGCCGAGCTACTTCTGATACAAGCATTGTCTGTATAAGGTGTTTTGCTTTATCGCTGGCAAAAAAGCGAGCGGCAGCCGCCTTTTTCCGGTTGCGTAATTTCCCCCAAGCCGCTACTTCCCAACTGCTTTGAAAACCCAAATAGTAGTCGGGCAAATTCACAGGTATACGTCTGTCTGGTGGCACGTTAACCGAGAAGTTTGTATCAAAATTCCCCACACCATCCATGGTGTATTCACCAAATCGTTGCTGACCTACTGAAGTGACTGCGTTCATTGATGGCAAAAGTGCGCCCCTCGCCATAGTTACGCTTGCCCCGGCCATGCTCACTCGTTGCAAGGCGATCTTTAAATCTAAATTGCTTTTAAGAGCTTCGTCAATATAAATGACCAACGAGGAGTCAGTAAAATACTCGCGCCATGGTAAGAGCGATTTACTCTGCAAGGGCTCCGCTGCTGGCTGAAACTGTTCCGGCATTTTGGCGAGGTCAGGCTCTTGCACTTTTTCAGCCAACTTGCAACCACCCAAAAAAGTAGCGATCGAAATAATTAATAAAAAATGAAGTGACTTGAGATGCATAGCTATTACGAATGAGGTTCAACGATTGCAGATGACTTTTCTTCTTTCTTAGATATGGCCTTTGCCATACTGGCGAACACAACATAAAGTCCGGGAATGATAATTACTCCAAACAAAGTACCGAACAACATCCCTCCGGCTGCGGCTGTTCCAATTGAGCGATTGCCCATAGACCCTGCACCTGTGGCAATACACAATGGAATTAACCCGGCAATAAACGCAAAAGATGTCATCAGGATGGGACGAAGTCGGGAGGCTGCTCCATCTATGGCGGCATCAACAATACTGCGTCCTTCTTTTTGTTTTAAAATGGCAAATTCAACAATTAGAATAGCGTTTTTACCCAGCAAGCCGATCAACATCACCAGAGCCACTTGTGCATAAATATTATTTTGTAAGCCCAGTAATTGCAGCATCAGAAAAGACCCGAAGACTCCTGTAGGTAGTGATAATATGACGGGTAATGGCAATAAGAAGCTTTCGTATTGCGCAGACAAAAGTAGGTAAACGAAGAGTAGACAAATTAGAAAAATGAAAACAGCCTGGTTGCCCGATAGAACTTCTTCCCGCGTCATACCTGACCACTCAATAGAGAAGCCACGGGGCAATTTTTCTTCGGCTACTGTTTTGATGGCGTTGATGGCGTCACCACTGCTGTATCCTTTGGCGGCATCGCCATTGACCATTGCGGAAGTAAACATATTGTACCGGGTCAACTGCTCGGGGCCATACACGCGTTCAAGTCTTACGAAAGACGAATAGGGCACTATTTCACCAAAATCATTCTTCACGTACAGTTTCAATAAATCTTCAGGAGTTGCCCGATAGTGCGGTGCCGCTTGCACCATCACCTTATACATTTGCCCGAAGCGAATGAAGTTAGTGGTATAGTAGCTACCAAAGAGTGTTTGCAGATTACTCATCGCATTTTCAACTGTTACGCCTTTCTGACCTGCGATGTCTTGATCGATGTGAATCATGTATTGCGGATAACTTGCATCGAAGCTGGTGAAGGCATCAGCAATCTCCGGTCGTTTTTTTAGTGCTTCAATAAACTCATTGGTTACGGAAGAAGTCTGTTGCAAATTACCGGTGCCCGTTTTATCTAACACCCGAACTTCGAAACCACTTGCGTTACCAAAGCCTGGAACGGTAGGTGGAGGAAAAAACTGGATACTGGCATCTTTGATGTGTTTCGTTTTTTCTTGGAGTTGGACAATCAATTCATTGACAGATTCATCGCGTTTATCCCAGGGTTTTAAGTTGATCATCCCCATTCCAAAAGCGGCACCGGCCCCATCTGTAATCAAACTAAATCCAGATAAAGTTGAAACGGACTCTACGGCTGGCATATCTTTGGCGACTTGTTGTATTTGATCCATCACTTCTTCTGTACGTTCTACCGTTGCGCCAGAGGGTGCTGTAACATTGGCATAAATCATTCCCTGATCTTCCGAAGGAATGAAGCCTGTTGGTAAAAAAGAGTTTATGCCCCAGGTAGCGATGCAGAATATGAAAAGCATTGCCCAGGTAATTGTTTTGCGTCCTGCTATTGCGCGTACCACCGATTGATATCTTGCCGATAGCGAGTCGTAGCCGTTATTGAACTTACCAAAAAATGCATGCAGCAATCCAGTTCTCTTTTTGCCGTGGTTGTTTTTAAGTAAGAGGGCGCATAAGGCAGGTGTGAGCGTAACCGCATTGATTCCGGATATCACAATAGCAATCGCCAATGTCAGCGAAAACTGTCGATAAAAAACACCTACTGGTCCTGACATAAAAGCGACCGGAATGAAAACAGCAGACATGACCAACGTGATAGCAATAATGGCGCTACTGATCTCGCCCATGGCGGCTAGCGTTGCTTCTTTAGCCGAAAGATTTTTAGTTTCCATTTGTACGTGAACAGCCTCCACCACCACAATGGCATTGTCCACCACGATACCAATTGCGAGGACCAATGCAAACAAGGTGAGCAGGTTGATAGAGAAGCCTAGCAACTGCATGAAGAAAAAAGCACCTATGAGTGATACGGGAACCGCCAATGCCGGAATAAGAGTAGATCGCCAATCTTGTAAAAAAAGAAACACCACAAGTGAAACAAGAATGAATGCTTCGATTAGGGTACGAATTACTTCTGCAATGGAAGCATCTAAAAACCGCGATACATCATAGCCAATGTTATAGCTCATGCCTGGAGGGAAAGAAGAATTTTTCAGTTCTTCCATTTTCTTCTTTACGTTCTCAATTACTTCTTTGGCGTTGGAGCCGGGTCGCTGTTTGAGCATAATGGCAGCTGATGGACGACCGTCTTCTTTCGATAAAACATTGTAGTTACGCACACCAAACTCTACATCGGCAACATCTTTCAGTTTTAAGATAGATCCTTCCTTATCGGCACGCAATACAATATTTTCATATTGCTTAGGCTCATTAAACTTTCCGGTGTAGCGCAGCACGTATTGTAGCATCTGTGGGGCTTTATCAGAACTTTCACCTGATTTTCCGGGGGCTGCTTCAATATTCTGATTGCGAATAGCCTGAATAATTTCATCGGTGGAAATGCCATAGCCCGCCATCCGATCTGGTTTTAGCCACACACGCATCGAATACTCACGTGCCCCTACAATGGTTGCATAGCCAACGCCTTCGATACGTTTTAGTTCAGCCAGTATGTTAATGTCGGCAAAGTTGTAAATGAATTTTTCATCTGCTGATGGATCGTTACTTAATACATTCAGGTACATCAATATGCTAGTCACCTCTTTCTCTACGGCTACCCCTGCTTTAATTACTTCTTCCGGTAGTTCATCCAACACGGTAGAGACGCGGTTCTGAACATTGACATTGGCAAGGTCCGGATCGGTACCAACATTAAAATAGACCTGAATTAGACTTGTGCCATCATTTCCTGAAACGGAAGTCATGTAGGTCATTCCAGGAACTCCGTTAATGGCACGTTCTAAAGTCGTTACAACAGCTTTCGAAGCAACTTCCGCATTTGCACCAGTATAACTTGTGGTTACCGTAACGGTTGGAGGAACGATATCAGGAAACTGGGTGATGGGTAGATCAATGAGCGCCAACAATCCCAGTAACACAATAAAAAGTGAGATCACTAATGAAAGAACCGGGCGTTCTATAAATTTATTGAACATAACTTGGGCTTAAATCTTAACTTTGATAAAGAATTTTAGAAGATTGGTTTCATTTTTTAGAAACTGATTTTATCAAAAGTCGATCGCTAGATATATTGGAAGGTTTTATCAGCATCCCATTTCTTGCGTCTTTGATGCCCTCATAGATGAGGCGGTCGCCCTCCTGTAGACCAGACTCGACAATATAAAAATGGGATAGTCTAGCTCGTGGCACAAAACCCTTTACTTTTAGTTTATTGTCTGCATCTACTAAGAAAACATATGTCTTATCCTGTATCTCAAAAGTTGCTTTTTGAGGAATCATCAAAGCATTTTCGATATTGTTGGAGAGGCGTACCTTTCCGCTGGAGCCATGTTTTAAAATAAGTTGTGGATTGGGAAACTTTGCCCGAAAAGCGATAGTCCCTGTGGAGGTATCAAACTCTCCCTCTAAAGTTTCTATTCTACCAACTTGCTGATGTTTGTTTCCATCTGCCTGAATCAAATCGACTGTATTTGATCTGCGATCATCTGGGTGACTTTTGATGTATTCTAGATACTCTTTTTCTGAAACACGAAAGTAGGCGTAAACAAATTTTGAATCGAAAAGCGTAGTGAGCAAATGCCCTTCATTGATCAAACTTCCGATTTTAAACGGAAGGCGATCGACCACCCCATCGAATGGTGCTCTTATATTCGTATGGGCATAGCGTATATTGGCTAGCGATAAATGAGATTTCGCTTCTTCTACTTTTGCTTTGGCCATATCCACTTTTGCTTTCGCCAGTCGTAATTCAGTTTGGGAAACCACATTTTTTTCTACCAGAATAGATACTCTCTCGGCTTCCAATTGCATAGCTTGTTCCTCGGCAATAGCGCTGTTGACGCTTGCTTTTGACTTGGCTACTTCGGCTACGTATTCTTCGTCATTAATTTTGAAAAGAAGCTGTCCTGCTTTTACGGATTGACCTTCGTCCACGTATATATAATCCAAATACCCTTGAACACGTGCCCGTATTTCTACATTTTTTATCGCGTGAATATCTACTACATACTCATGAAATAAAACAGTGTCTTTGCGGATAACCGTTGTTACTGGAAATTCAAGAATCGATTTTGTATCTAAAGAATTGCCTGATTTCGAACATGAACTCAAAATCACTAAAAAAGTAGCTGATATTAAGACGTATAGAAATTTCATGGAGACTTGTAGAAAAAGGGTAAGTGTAAGATTCAAGTTGTGTGTCAATAAAAGCAAAAGAAGTTCCTTTTGTTTATAAAAACGGGCAAAGATATTGGATTTATTCTACTCATATTAATTTTTGTCTGCTTGTTTTCCAGGAAACAATCTGGAACTTACCATAGCAATCATCAAGGTAAAACCAATAACAATTAGTGAAACCTCAATCGGGATTTTGAAAATGTCGGCAATACACATTTTCAAACCCACAAAAACAAGAATGGCCGATAGCCCAAATTTCAAATATTTGAAGTATTTTTCGATGCCGGCTAAGGCAAAATAGAGTGAGCGTAGTCCAAGAATGGCGAATACATTGGACGTATAAACAATAAAGGAGTCATCCGAGATTGCCAGAATAGCGGGAATTGAATCTACTGCAAAGATTAGGTCTGTCGTCTCAATTAAAATTACCACTAAGAATAATGGTGTTGCCCATGTTTTACTGTCTTGCTTTACAAAAAACCGATCACCTTCAAACGAAGGGGTAATAGGCATGACTTTTCTGGCTAGTTTGACCAAAGGATTTTTTTCCGGATCAATTTTCAAATCACCCGATGTGAGCATGCGAATGCCTGTGTAGACCAGGAATCCACCAAAAATGTAAATCAACCAATGAAAACGATGAATAAGCTCTACACCAGTAAGAATAAAAATAACACGCATGACGAGCGCTCCTAGAATACCCCAAAAAAGAACCTTATGCTGATAGGCAGATGGTACTTTGAAATAGGAGAAAATGAGAATGATAACAAAAATGTTATCTACACTTAGTGACTTTTCGATAAGATAGCCTGTGAAAAATTCTAGAGCTTTGCTGCGATCGAAATAGTAGTAGACAAACAAATTGAAAAGCATGGCAAGTGTTATCCAAACGCACGTCCAGGTCAGTGCTTCGCGTACAGAAACCTCATGGGATTTTCTGTGAAACACGCCCAAGTCGAGCGCCAACATAGCCAGCACAAATAGGTTGAAGAAAATCCAGAGTAGTGACAAATCATTCATTGGTTTGAAAGTAAAAGGTTCAAGGTGGAGTAGGCGAAATCAATGATGTTATCTTTTTAATTTGCGTTAGAAATTTGGCTATCTTTTTGTCGTGTGATGGCTCCAGTGAAGGGTAGTCCTGTAAGGATATTTAAGCGAAGGCTTGTTGAAATAAAGTCATCGACTTCGTAAAACTGTGAACCTATTTCTATAGAAATCGCCTCACTCAATAACTTATAATACTTTTTGCGCACGCTTAATTCCTTTGCCTGGTACTTTTCAGACTGAGCTACAAACGTAGTCATGAGTTTGAGATCTAGGTGCTGGTAGTTATTTCCATAGTTCACAAAAAGCGCAATCATCTCATCATCGAGTGCGCGCTTTTCATTATTAAATTTTACATAGATCGGATGGAACACCGCTGCTTGCGAGATGGATAATTGTAAGGCCTCAATAAAAATCTTTTCCCGGTCTTTCTGCAATTGACTTTTTGCTTTGTCGAGATCTATCGGAGTTCCTTCTTGCCCGTGAGAGTTGATCGCGATTGTAGATGACAGAATCAGCAGATAAAAAGTAGTGGAGAGCGTGAAACGTAGTTTGTTCATCTTATAAAGTGGTTAGGCGGTAAAGTAGAATTCTGATTTTGACATTTTTCAATTAAAGAAAGGCTGAACTCGATTCCATATAAAAAATGCGTATGTTTCTCACCTTGTATTGTTCGCGCAAAGACCGAGCATGGGAGAGAGCTTGATCACTCGATTTAAAAACTGCGCAGGGCTTGTTTTCAGCCCGTAGTATCCGTCCTTCTTCTGCCACCATCACAGCAATGTAGTTATCAGGTTGTGGATTTTCTTCCAACACGATCCATTTCATAACTAGTTTTTTTAGGTGAGTATTTCAATTTATTTTGGTCAGTTCCGCCTGTTTAATCGAATGACCAACTTGGGATCTAACTTATCATTGTTAAGAAGTGGCGGCAATGGATTGTCAGATACATCCAGAAATCGCAGATGCTTCATTTGATTGATTTCTGGGGGCAACTCATTTATTTTATTACCTACAAGAAAAAGGTATTCTATCCTCGTTAGATCCTTTATGTTTGACGGAACGCTAGTAAGACCGTCATTTTCAACATGCAGTTCGGTGAGGCTTTTCATCTTACTGATAAGTCGAACATTTTTTTCCAGGTTGAAGTATGCATCATTATTGATGTAAAGCACACGGAGTTTGCGAAGTTCGGGAATGTTTTCTGGTAGATTTGAGATGAGGTTATCCGAGACATCAAGTGTTTCAAGTCGCTTTACTTTTGTGATGCTCTGAGGTACAACGGAGATATTGTCGCCCGCCAAACTTAGCATTTTCAAAGAGGGTAGTTCTGCCAGCACAATGATCGCCTGATCGATTTCAAGATTTCTATTATGATCAAGGTAAAGGCTTTGTAGCAATTTCAGCTCTTTGATTTCGCTCGGAAGTTGCTTGATCTCGTTGTAGGAAAGAACCAAGTATTTCAATTTCTTAAGTTCTTTAATTCTTGCCGGAATAGACTCAAGATGGTTCTTACTTAGGTCTAAATACTGAATACTTGTTAATGAAAAAAGTGAGTCTGGCAACTCGGTCAATCCTTGACCGCTCAAGTCCAACCAGGAAGCTTCGTCTCGGTGAGCAAACGCGGCTTTTATAGTTTTGAATTGAGTATTCCCAATACTCAACTGTCCATTTGTGGAGAGTGAAGCAAATTGCAACGCCATACAAGCAAGCAAAGCAATCGTTAGGTTGGTTTTCATGGTCAATTATCTATTTTTTGTGTGCAATAAACAGGGGATAGGTATCCTCGTTCTATCCCCTCCCTTTTTTTTATTTGTCTATTGTTGGGTTGATTAGCAATGGTGTTTTTCCATCGGTCATAATGATTTTTGTATTTGGCGATTTCGCCAATTCGCGAAACGCCTCAATACTTTGCCATTCGATGATTGCTTTTGTAAGCCCTTCGGCAATGATTTTCTGTGAATCACGAATACCCTCTGCCTCAATTATTTTCCGTTGCGCCTCACGCTTTTCACGATCCAGTAGAAACTCCATACGCTGAGCCTGCTGTTCAGCTTCCAATTTTTCTTCCACCGCTCTAGCTAACCCCGGAGGCAGCTGGATGTTTTTCAGTAGCACGGCTTCGATTTCAAAACCTCTTGGCAAAAGGATTTTTGACATCTGTTCGGTTACTTCTTTTTCAATGTTGGCGCGTTGAACCGAGTGCATATCTTTTGCAAAAAAGCGCGAACATACGTCTGCTGCAGAAGATCGAAAAACGCTGCTGATCACGTTCACTTCATTGCCAACACCGATCGTTTCAATAATAGCAGGTGCTTTGGCTGGTTGCATCCGGTACAAAATAGAGATGATGGCCACCACATTTAAACCTTCTTTCGAAGGAAGATTGGCATTGATCTCCATGTTCATCGTGCGAATGGGCATTTTGATTACCTTAGAAGTAAAAGGATTGAAACCAACAGCCCCGGGGCCGCTGAAATTGGGACTTAGTTTTCCCATTTTTCTTTTTACTCCTATTTCACCTTGCCGTACAACAGCACAACTTGTAAATAGAAAAATAAGTAGAAGGTAAGCTGTTACAGTTCTAGTTTTCATAAAATAAAGGTTACGTGGAAAGCGTCTGTGATTTATTTTGGCGAAGCCATTGCTTTAGTTCCTGAACCTCGACTGGTGCCAGCCAACGGGTTGCTTTTTTGTATTCTTTGCGAAAGAGCCGAACATCAAAGCTGACACACTGTAAGACTTTCTTGCAGTAGTCTAACATGCTGCATCTGGTTTTCATACCAATGAAAATGAAAGGTAAGACATGCCTGCGAAGTAGAGTACTATTACAGACCAAGCAATTGAATTGCCCTTACGGGATTTTTGCGAATTTTTCATATCGATGTTTTTTGATTTTAGTTGAAATGAGAACTAGTTGCTATTGCGCGTATGCGAAGCAGCAAACTGGAGGTTCTTATTTTTTAAATCAAAATTGACCGATAGAGTAGATACCTGTTAGTTTGAAGAGAAGGTGTTGCCTGGCTGGCAAACCCTGATGGCGTAGTAGAAACGGCAATTTTAGAATGCGAAAGGAACTCAACCGAAGGTTTTCTTGTCTTTCGTATCGTGTGCCTTTTTGTTTCTATCGCTTGAACTACCTCTGTCTCAAAGGACTCTTCAGTTGCCTGTTGCGACTGAACGGTAGACTTAATAGCGAATTGATCTAAACCTGCTCCAAGTAGTAAAAAAAGCCCAGCTAGGGTGATAAAAGCGGCTTTTTTGATTTTTGGTAGCATTACTTTTAATTATACAAGCAAAACTAGTAACGTGAGTTTTGAATTTTGGTTTACCGATTTCAGGTAAATTTTTCTTATTTGATAATTATGAGTTGTTAAAGCGTTTATACGTGGCTTTCCACCCACTTCCTCGCATTTACAAAAGCACCAAACCAAGGAGAGATTTCGTCTTGTTGTTTTCTTTCTGTCGGGTAGTGCGGCCAATTCCATGGAAATAAACTACGCTCAATATGAGGCATTATCGCCAAATGACGGCCGTCTGTGGAATATAAAGAAGCAACGGAGTAGTCACTATCATTTGGATTGCCAGGATATTCAGAATAGGAGAAAGTAGCGCCAATTTTACAGTTGGCTTGACCTTCTAGTTTAAACATGCCTTCGCCATGCGCCAGCCAAACACCAAGTTGTGCGCCTTCATAGCTGGAAAGCATAACCGAATTATTTTTAGGAATGCTTATCGTAATGAAAGTTGATTCGAATTTACCAGAACCGTTGTGATGCATTTTAGGATGATCGGCCATTGGCATTTCACGATAGACCAGTCCCAACTCCATCATTAACTGACAACCATTGCAAACGCCTAAACTCAATGTATCAGGGCGAGCATAGAAATTATCCAATGCTGCTTTTGCTTTCGGATTGTATAAGAATGAACCAGCCCAGCCTTTCGCTGAACCTAGCACATCTGAATTAGAGAAGCCACCCACAAACACAATCATGTTCACGCCACTTAGATCTTCCCTGCCTGCTACAAGATCAGTCATATGTACGTCTTTCACATCAAAGCCTGCAAGGTAAAGAGCGTACGCCATCTCACGATCTCCGTTCACTCCCTTCTCTCTGATGATCGCTGCTTTTATACCAGATGGGGTTCTTCGTTTGGGATCGACTCCATAGGTAGAAAACTTCCCATCGAAACCCGATTGAAATTGGTAGGAGAGTGGTTGCTTTTTAAAATTCGCTTTCCTCTTTTCAGCGTGCCCTTTGGGTCGTTGGATTTTATCGAGCAGGTAAGAGGTGTGAAACCATTTATCTCGTAAGTCTGAGATGTTGAATGTTGAATGTTGACCCCGATAGCTATCGGGGTTGAATTTTGAACTAGAAATAGTTAGTGTCTGATTGTTCGTTACCGTTGCAATGGTATGGTAGACCAGCTTCTGATTTTTTAAAATTTGGATTGCAAGCTCTGACTGAACTTGAAGGACTACGCCCGGATTTTCTGAAAAAAGAATTTTGATTAAGTCATTTCCAAGTGTATCAACGTTCAAATCAATACCGCTGTTCAAAGTTGGAAAACACATTTCTAACAGCGTTGTGATCAATCCGCCAGAAGAAATATCATGTCCGGCAAGAACAAGATGTTCGCCAACCAATGCTTGAATGGTTTCAAATGCCCTGATGAAATACGCATCATCTTTAATAGTTGGAGCTTCCTTGCCAAGTTGGTTCACCGCCTGACCAAAACTACTGCCTCCCAATTTGAAATCGTCTTTTGAGAAATCAACATAGATGAGTTGTGAACCTACAATTGGTTCCAGCGCTGGAGAAATAGTTTTACGGATATCACTAACTTCTGCTACTGCAGAGATGATTACTGTTCCGGGTGCATATACTACTTCTCCTTTCGGATACTTTTGTGTCATTGAAAGTGAATCTTTCCCGGTAGGAATATTGATGCCCAAAGCACAAGCAAACTGACTGACGGCATCCACCGCTTGATAGAGGCGTGCATTTTCTCCTTCATTTTTTGCCGGCCACATCCAATTCGCACTAAGCGATACGCCTTTAAGTCCGTGTGTTAGTGGTGCCCAAACTAAATTAGTCAATGCTTCTGCTATCGCCAATTTACTTCCCTTGGCGGGATCAACTAACGCTGCAACAGGCGCGTGTCCAATGGAAGTTGCAATTCCTTTATTGCTTAAAAAATCCAAAGCCATCACCGAGACGTTATTCAACGGAAGTTGAATAGGGCCACAAGTCTGTTGTGTAGCTACTTTTCCAGATACTGATCGGTCTACTTTGTTTGTCAACCAGTCTTTACAGGCAACGGCCTCTAGTTGCAATACTTGTTCAATATAAAATTGCAGCTTGGTTGGATCGTAAGAGATATCAGAAAAATCAGCTGCTGCTGTCTTGTCAGTAAGGATAGTTTTTGGGGAAGAACCAAACAAATGATTCATCTCCAATTCCACCGGGTTGATCGAATGGTTAGCCCCGGCAAATTTAAATTTATGATCACCGGTTGCATGGCCCACCACATACACGGGAGCTCGTTCACGATCCGATACCCGCTTCAGTGCATCTACATCTTTTTGGTGAATGGCAACTCCCATCCGTTCTTGCGATTCGTTGCTGATAATCTCCTTCGAGGAAAGAGTTGGATCTCCCACTGGAATTTTGTCCACTTCAATAGTGCCCCCTGTTTCTTCTAGTAGTTCAGAGAAACAATTTAAGTGCCCCCCTGCTCCATGGTCGTGAATGGATACGATCGGATTATTGTCAGACTCCACCATCGCGCGAATCGCATTCATCACACGCTTTTGCATTTCCGGATTGGAACGCTGAATTGCATTTAGTTCGAGTGCGTTTGCGAACTGCCCTGTGGTAACAGATGATACAGCAGCCCCTCCCATGCCGATTCGATAGTTATCACCACCCATCATCACAATTTGATCGCCCGCTTGCAAGTGTTCTTTTTGGCTATCTTTTTCTTTTCCAAAGCCAATACCACCCGCCTGCATGATCACTTTGTCGTAACCAAATTTTTTATTGTTTTCGATATGCTCAAAAGTCAGCAAGCTTCCGCAGATCAGTGGTTGCCCAAATTTGTTGCCGAAGTCACTGGCTCCGTCCGATGCTTTGATCAAAATTTCTGCTGGCGTTTGATACAGCCAATTTCTGGGCGATAAATTCTTTTCCCAACTTCTATTTGCTTCCAGTCGGGAGTACGAAGTCATGTAGACGGCTGTTCCCGCCAAGGGCAGAGAGCCTTTACCACCTGCAAGCCGATCTCGAATTTCTCCTCCTGATCCGGTTGCTGCTCCGTTGAAGGGTTCTACTGTGGTTGGAAAATTATGAGTCTCGGCTTTTAGAGAAATGACCGAGTCAAAATCGGTAATGGCAAAGTAGTCAGGAACATCTTGTCGGGTAGGAGCGAACTGCTCGATCCTTGGACCTTTGATAAAGGCTACGTTGTCTTTGTAAGCAGATACGATGTAGTTTGGATTTTCTTTCGATGTCTTTTTGATCAGTTGAAAGAGTGTCGATTTTTTCTCCTCACTATCAATAATAAAAGTTCCATTGAATATCTTATGGCGACAGTGTTCGGAGTTGACTTGCGAAAAGCCAAACACTTCACTATCGGTTAATTTTCTACCCAATTTAATGCTGACTTCTTTCAGGTATTCTATTTCTTCTTCGCTTAAGGCTAGTCCTTCTTCTTCGCTGTATTTTTTGATGTCGTTAATTTCGAGAATCGGCTCTGGTGTGTGGTGTATTGTGAAGATATCCTGATCTAGTGTTTCGTAAAAATGTTGCAACATTCGATCATAGGCGGGAGCAGTTGAAGAGGACTCGAAGAATTCTTCGATCCGCACAATCCCAGCAATCCCCATTGTTTGGGTAATTTCAACAGCGTTTGTGCTCCACGGGGTAATCATTTCCTTTCTGGGCCCGATGAATTTTCCGTTTAGTGATTTGTCAATGAGTGGTTTGGCACCACCAAAAAGCCAGGTCAGTTTTTCGAAATCGGACGTTGAAAAGGGAGTTGAATGGCCAACGGAGTAAATGACGTTGGAAGGTGAGCGAAAGAATACAATCATTTGTTTTTGAAAGCGCAAATTTAGGTGTATAGACGGATTATTCTAGCTATTTTTAAGCTCATTTACAGCGTCAATTATGAGTTTTTTTTCAGGGGATAGGAATAGGAAGTTAACAGGACTGGCCATGGTACTGGCTTTCTTTTTCATAGGCAACTTGGAACTATGTGGTCAAACTACGTTGATAAAACTGGTAGATAGTACTCGTGTAAGTACGGACATCATCAATGTTTCGAGCCGATCGTTGTTCACTGAGGCTGGGAGCTTCAACCTTACGGAAATTTATTCTGTCACGTTTTTAAGTGAAATAGAGTATCAAAAAAAAGTTTCCGTTGCGCGGTTTTTAAACGAGTTTGGGATAGTCATATATATTAAAGACATAAAGCTGCGCCCGGCTCCGAAAGATGTTGTAGCTGCCAACCGAAGTAAGTATGCTGAGGAGGATAAGCTGGTTATGAGTAAACCTACAGGCTTTTCAGAGTCGGAATTTTCTTACTTCCGTTTTGGTGCAGGCCTAGGTATAGACTACGGAGGTTTTGGTGCACGCCTCACCGTTTTACCCAGCAAATACTTGGGGGTGTTTTTGGCCGGTGGGTATGCTATAGCCGGTTTTGGCGTCAATGGAGGCATTACACTGAAAACCGCCCCTGACAGCAGGGTATCTCCCTATGTTAATCTGATCTACGGCTATAATTCTGCAATTGCAATAATTGGCGCATCACAACACAACAAATTGTACAATGGGTTTTCACTGGGCGGAGGCGTTCAGCTTAAGTCGCGAAGAACTCCAACCAACTATTGGCTCTTTGGTTTGGTCGTAGCGTTTCGACCTTCTCAGTTTGATCGGGATTTCACCGCTCTGCAGAATAACCCCACGATCACAGGGTTAACAAAGCCGCTGCCTGTGAATATAAGTGTGGGCTATCATTTCGCCTTTTAGCAGATATTAAAAAAGTTGATGCTGTGTTCATTTTGAAAGGTGGAAAATAGATTTTGCAATAAGGTCGTTGTGCCCAGCTTCAATAACGTCAAACTGTATTTTTCTGATTTTCCCTACAAACGTCTTCATGTTTTCAGCTTGAATCACTTTGTCGTATTTGCCGATGAGAAGCCTACATGATGTGGCATGTTGGTTAGCCAATGATACGAGTTGGTTCAGATCCGGTTTTAGGTGCCTAAAATAGACCCAGGCAAAGTAAACACGTCTCCGCTTTTCTTCTGTATCCATCTGAGACTCCGCAAAACGCAACAACCCTTGATCCACTATTTTTAGTCGTCTCAAAATTTTTGTCAGTCTGTAAAGGCGATTGGGGTGAAGTATCATGCTTTTAAAAAGAGCTCTCACTGCAATAGGGTAGGTGGCGAGGCTATACCAGAAACTGGTCTTTATTCCATCGGGCGCCAGCAGCGTTAGCTCAGTTACCATAGATGGAAAAGCTTCTACAGTAATCATCGCAAATTTTCCACCCAGACTAAATCCAACTACGCCAAATTTTTTAATGTTTTCTTTTTCTAAAAACAAAAGCATGATTTCTTTCCAATGGTCTTTTTCTACAGGGCTTCGGCTATTCCAATGGCTGGCTCCGTGAAAGAACAAATCGAATGTGTAGAGTGTATGTGATTCCTTCAACGTATCAACCCACTTGTGAAAAGCACTGTGATCTTGGCCGAAGCCGTGGAAAAGAACTAAAACGGCCTCTCCAGTACCCGTTTTGGTGTACGCAAGCTGCGAATTGGCGTAGGAAATATGCATGACGTTTTCCAAGCTCCAAAAGTAGTCACTTTGCCGATCACCACTTGCGTATTCTTTTTTACAGCTTTGTAAAATAATACCTAAGGGTTTGCCGTCTATGGTAAAAATTGGCGCGGCAGATGGATTTGGCGATGCAACAAATAAAAGAAAACACATTCCTGAATGAGAAAGACAAACTGCTCGGATTCATCCGTAGTAGGGTGTCATCGGTGGAAGAGGCAGAGGATATTCTTCAGGATGTGTTTTTTCAGTTTGTCTCTGGGCTCGAGACCATTGAATCGTTGGATCGCGTTACTTCCTGGCTTTATAGTGTTGCCCGCAATAAAATCATTGATCGTTATCGCAGAGATGCTTCACGTCCGCAGCGAACGGATTTTGAATTGGTCTCAGGTAGGGAGGATGATGTACCATTGACCTTGCAGGATATTCTGCCTGATCTAGACAATACTCCAGAGTCAACACTTCTGCGCGAGGCCATTTGGGACGAGATCACCGATGCACTGGCTGAATTGCCGGCAGATCAACGAGAAATTTTCATCCAAAATGAAATGGAGGAAAAAAGTTTTCGCGAGATAGCAGACGAAACGGGTGTGTCAATCAATACGCTGCTGTCCAGAAAGCGATATGCAATACTCGCACTTCGCAAAAGATTGCAGCGGTTTTATGATGATGTGGTGAGCTAATGTTTGAAAGTAAGAATTTGGAAGATAGAATTTAGAATACAGAATACAGAATGATCTTATTGAAACTGAATTCCGAATTCTAAATTCTGAATTCTATAGATTGAAGATGTTAATTAAAAAGTTAAAAAGATAGAGTTATGAAAAAAGGATTGTGGATTGGAGGAATGGTGGTGTTGGGTGTGTTGGCGGTTTCTGCATTTACACTTGGCACGATGTACTTATGGAATTGGTTGATACCGGAATTGTTTCAAGGACCGATAATAAGCTTCTGGCAGACCCTGGGGTTACTGGTTTTAAGTAAAATTTTGTTCTCTGGATTTGGCAAAGGCGGACATCGCCACAACGGCCAATGGAGAGGTTACTGGAAACAAAAATGGCAAGGGATGACACCCGAGGAGCGTGAACGTTTCAAAGCGAAAATGAAAGACAAATGGTGCTCACCTAAATCTGGAAGTTCTGCCGGCAATTCAGGCGTTTCAATCGATTGATGCAATAAGCTCAAAAAAACTTCAAAAAAAAGTTTATAAAACTGCAACCCTGAGCTGCAAATGGCGTTTAGGGAAACCGAGGAAACTTTTGTAATATCTAAAGTTTCCTTAGTTTCGCACCCGATTATGGAAGAACAAGAGACAAAAAGTAGAATTTTAGCCGGAGCGGAAGCGCTTTTCATGAAGTATGGAATCCGAAGTGTTTCCATGGACGATATCGCGAGACAACTGGCGGTATCAAAAAAAACCCTTTACCAGCATTTTGCCGACAAAGATGAGCTTGTGACAGTAATGTCGCAAACCCACATGGCGCGCGAGGAGCGTGAATACCTTGAAATCACCGCTGTGTCTGAAAATGCAATTGATGAGCTAAACAAAATTTCCGTACGGCTGCGCTGCGACATGGAAGACATGAATCCATCGCTGCTTTTTGATTTACAGAAATTTCACCCGAAGTCATGGGCGCTGTGGCTTAACCACAAGAATGATTTCATCATGCGCTCCATCGTTAGAAATCTTAAGCAGGGTATTGACGAAGGCTACTTTCGCCCTGAAATCAATCCGGAAGTCATAGCTATCAGCCGATTAGTCCTTATTGAAGCGGCTTTTGACGAACAACATTTCCCAAAAGAAAAATACAATCTAGTGGAAGTGCAGTCGCAGTTTTTTGATCATTTCGTTTACGGTCTTTGTACCGATAAGGGAAGAAAGCTATACCAGAAATACAAAGAGAATTCAATAACATCCATAACCAACTATAAGAATGAATCAGTTTTATAAACGATTACTAATTGCCATCGCCATTGTTACGGCTGGTGGTGCACGAGCACAGCAACAAACCCCTTCTTCCTTTACATTGGAACAGTGTATTGAGTATGCGTTGATCAATTCGGTGAATGTGCAGAATGCACAAATTGATCAGCAGATCGCAGCGGCCAAAGTGAAGGAGACCGCAGCTCTTGGGCTACCTCAAGTAGACGGGAGCATCTCAGTCCAACACAACGAGAACCTACGGAGATTTTTTTCAACAAAGCAAAGGGCATTCGGTTTTTCTAATCTGCCTGCCGCAGACTATCCTAATTTTTTGCCCGGGCTTGGCGACAATGACGTGATTGCCTCTCAGAACTTTTTTCAATTGAAAAGTAGCGGTGATGCAGGTATTAATGTAAACCAATTGCTTTTTAGTGGTTCTTATATCGTTGGCCTTCAGGCGTCCAAGGCATATAAGGATTTATCCGTTAAGACCGCGATTCAGACAAAAGAACAAGTAGTTGAACAAGTGACGAAGGCTTACTATTCTGTTTTGATTAATCAGGAGCGAGCTGAATTGTTTGACAACAATATTTCGCGACTCGATTCATTATTGAAAAACACGTTAGCGCTGAATAAAAACGGATTCGCAGAAGGAATTGATGTAGACCGAATTCGGGTGGCCTATAATAATCTAAAAACCGAGCGAGATAATTTTTTAAGGATTCGGGATTTGAGTGTTGAACTGCTGAAGTTTCAAATGAACTATGCACTTGACCAACCGCTAGAAGTGGCAGGAAAGATAGCCGATGCAAAAGTAGATTTAGATTTAGTGGGTTATAAAGAAGGTTGGGACTACAAAACCCGTTCTGACTATCGGGTATTAGAAGCGAACCAACGTCTACAAGCACTTAGCTTAAAAAATCAGTATGCGAGTGCACTTCCCACTCTATCTGCTTTTGCCAATTTGGGGTACTTCACTCAGTCAACAGACATTGCTGGAGTCTTTTCTACCACTTCAAATATCTCTGACAATGGTGAGGTTGGACCCGACAAGTGGTATGGTTATTCCCTTTTTGGTGTTTCACTGAACGTTCCGCTCTTTGGCGGTTTTCAGAAACATTTCAAAATTCAGCAAGAAAAACTAACGCTAAAAAAGGTCGAAAATGGCTTCAAAAGCCTCAAGCAAGGAATTGACCTCCAGGTCAGTCAAGCTACTACTAGTTTTCAAAATGCTATGACATCGCTCAGAGCTCAAAATGAAAATATGGATTTAGCCAGCAATGTGGCTCGTGTTACCAAGATAAAATACGAACAAGGCGTTGGCTCAAATCTGGAAGTTGTAGATGCAGAGAACAGCTTACGCCAAGCGCAAACAAATTATTACGCTGCCATGTTCGATGCTATGATTGCCAAAGTAGATTTGGATAAAGCGTTCGGCAAATTAGTTCCTCCATCAAAAAATTAAAACCCACAAACACACCGATATGAAATCAAAATTGTACACAAAACTATTAGCCCTGCTAGTAATAGCTATTGTAGTTGCTGCTTGCAACGGATCTTCAAAAGACAAAGAGACACAGTTGAGAGACTTAAAGGCACAACAAGCTGCATTAGCCACACAGATTAGTGAGTTGGAAAAAGGAGTAGAAACAAAAGCCCCAGAATCCGGAACAAGGCGCTCAAAAGAAGTCGGAGTTATTGAATTAACACCACGTCCTTTTGATCACTATATCACGACCCAGGGAGCTATCGAAGCCGTGGATAATATCTTAGTGAGTGCGAAGACGATGGGTATCATAACACAAGTATTTGTGCGTGAAGGAGATGTTGTGTCTAAAGGACAAACGCTTGCACAAATTGACAACTCGCTCACCTTGCGTGGAATGGAAGAGGTAAAATCAGGGTTAGATTTAGCCACCACCATTTATAATCGTCAAAAAAATCTTTGGGATCAAAAAATTGGAACTGAAGTCCAATATCTTCAAGCAAAGAATAACAAAGAAAGTTTGGAACGCAGATTAGCAACTATTAAGGAACAGTTAGACATGGCTCTTATTAAGTCGCCTATTAGCGGATCGGTTGATGCTGTTGATGTTAAGATTGGACAAAATGCCGCGCCTGGTGCTCCTGCTTTTCGCGTGGTAAGCAGCGATCGATTGAAATTCATTGCAAATGTTTCCGAAGCATATGTGACCGATGTTAAGAAAGGAAATAAAGTGCAGATTGCTTTTGGCGACTTGAACAAGTCAGTGAGTGGTCAAGTTACCTTCGTTGGAAAGGCCATCAATCAACTTTCTCGTACCTTTCCTGTTGAAATTGCATTGGCGAGCAATAACGATTTTCGCCCCAATATGTCTGGCGAGCTAAAGCTCATTTTTCATTCTGAGGAAGCGGCCATAGTGGTACCAGTGAATGTGGTGCAAGATATCAATGGACAGAAAGTCGTTTACACCGCAGAGACAGTTGACGGAAAACTAGTTGCCAAAAAGAATATCGTTAAGGTAATTGGCGTATATGGAAATCTTGCTCAGGTAAGTACATTGAAATCGGGCGACAAGATTATTACTGTTGGGTACCAAGGGTTGAATGATGGTGAATTGATTAAAATCTAAACAAGTAGTGAGATATGAGATTTGAGACGCTAGATTCTTATCTACTACCCCAATCCTTGTCTCACATCACACTACTCAATACTAAAAGAATATGAAAGACATCGAGAAAGAATTTGGCCCTACCAGTTGGGCGATCGACAATAAAGTAAGCATTTATGTGGCGACTGTGATCATCTGCTTGGCAGGTATGTTCACCTATGTCAGTTTGCCAAAGGAGAATTTTCCGGAAGTGGTTTTTCCACAAATTTTCGTGGCGACCATATATCCCGGTGCATCTCCCTCCGATATTGAAAACTTGATTTCGAAAGAAATTGAGAAAGAGGTGAAATCAATCTCAGGGGTAAAAAAGATAAAAAGCAATTCTGTACAGAGTTTTTCAAACGTGATAATAGAGTTTGAAACAGATATTGATGTGGCGAAAGCCAAGCAAGAGGTGAGTGATGCGGTAGATCGCGCCAAACCTAACTTGCCCTCTGATTTAAAAGATGATCCGCAAGTGATAGAAATCGATATATCGCAAGCACCAATCATGAACGTCAATCTTTCTGGTGATTATGACCTAACAACGCTAAAAAAGTATGCCGAACAGATGCAAGACGCCATAGAGGCGATACGTGAAATCAGGCGTGTAGATATTGTGGGAGCCCTGACACGCGAAATTCAAGTTAACATTAACATGTTTAAACTCGCCAGTGCTGGTGTAAGTTTAGATGATGTTCAGCAATCTATTGCTAGCGAAAACGTGATTATTCCTGGTGGCCAGCTTTCTGTAGACGGAATGAAACGCTCACTTACGGTAAATGGCGAATTTAAATCGGCAGAGCAATTGGCAAATGTTGTAGTAGGATCGACAAAAGGTGGTAAAATATATTTGAAGGATATTGCAGAGGTAATTGATTCTCATAAAGAGCAGGAAAGTTATGCAAGGCTAGATGAGAAAAACGTAATTACACTTAATGTCATCAAGCGAAGCGGTGAAAATTTGATTCTCGCTTCTGATCAGATCAACGCAATTGTTGAAAACTTTAGAACTAATATTCTTCCTCCAGGAACCGATATTACCATTACAGCCGATCAGTCCGACAATACCCGAACAACTCTTCATGATCTGATCAATACTATCATTATTGGTTTTGTGTTAGTGGTTATTATTCTAATGTTCTTCATGGGCGCTACGAACGCATTCTTCGTGGCGATGTCTGTTCCAATTTCCAGTTTCATCGCTTTCTTAGTATTCCCCACGCTAGGTTTCACCTTTAACCTGATGACGCTTTTCTCATTTCTTCTTGCATTGGGCATTGTCGTGGATGATGCGATTGTGGTGATAGAGAATACGCACCGTGTTTTTGATAACGGTAAAGTACCAATTCGGAAAGCCGCAAAGATTGCTGCGGGAGAGGTCTTTTTGCCAGTGTTATCAGGAACACTCGTTGTATTGGCTCCGTTTATTCCGTTGGCTTTTTGGCCAGGTGTGATTGGTAAGTTCATGGTCTATTTACCAATCACATTGATGGTCGCATTGCTTGCCTCGCTTTTGGTAGCGTATATAATAAACCCAGTATTTGCTGCGGACTTTATGACTGCTCACAATCACGACCACGAGAACAAAAGTAAGTTTACGCGCGGCTTTAAAATTACGGCTATTGTAATGGGCTCGCTGGCTCTTATGAGTTATTTAGTAGGTTGGTTTGGTATGGGCAATTTCACCGTGTTTATGTTCGGTGTCTACGCGCTGTACCATTTTTATTTGGTTCGTGTGATTTCCCATTTTCAAACAGACTTTTGGCCCGGTGTGCAAGAAGGATACAAGAGAATGGTCTCAAAACTTCTAGTTAGCTATCGCCCAATATGGGTAGTGGTAGGGGTAATTTTCCTATTTGTTTTTTCAATTGTTTTTACCGGAATCCGCAAGCCTCCAGTTGTTTTCTTTCCTACAGGAGATCCAAACTTTATTTTCGCTTATGTGACACTGCCAATTGGAACAGATCAAAAGGTGACTGACTCCGTAACTAACATTGTTGAAGAAAAAGTGGTTAGTGTGGTTGGTAGAAACAATCCAATGGTGGAATCGATCATTACAAATGTGGCAGTAGGCGCATCTGAAGATCAGTTTGCCGGTACCAATGCCCAGCCACATCTAGGTAAAGTAACTGTCGCCTTTGTGAATTTCGCGAAGCGTGAAAGTAAATCAACTAAGGTTTATTTGGATAAAATCCGAGAAGCGGTAAAAGGTGTGAAGGGTGCAGAGATTTCTGTAAACCAAGAAGCCAATGGTCCACCAACAGGCAAGCCCATTAATATTGAAATAGCGGCAGAAGATTTTGGCATATTGGTTTCAACAGCCAACAGTTTACAACGTTATCTCGATTCTCTTCAGGTGCCAGGCGTAGAAGAGTTAAAGTCGGATTTTCAAAGTGATAAGCCTGAGATCATTGTATCGATTGATCGGGAGAAAGCCAATCGCGAAGGTATTTCCACCGCCCAAATTGGAATGGCTTTGAATACAGCGATCAACGGTAGGGAAGTTTCTAAGTTCCGAGATGAAAACGATGACTATGAGATCACGCTTAGAGTAGATGAAAAATATCGCAATGACATCAATACCTTGATGAACTTGCCTTTAACATATCGTGACATGAGTATGGGTGGACAAGTTCGTCAAGTGCCCATGTCGGCCGTTGCGAAGGTAGATTATTCAAATAGTTTTGCAGGGATCAGACGAATTAATCAAAAACGAGTGATTACGCTTTCCTCAAACGTGCTGAGTGATTTTAATCCGAACAACGTAGTAGCTGATATCAACAGCAAGCTCTTGGGATTTAGTACGCCCGATGGTGTGTCTATTAAGATGACAGGCGAACAGGAGGATCAAGCTGAAACGTCTAACTTTTTAGGAGTTGCTTTTTTCATCGCTTTTGGTTTAATCTTCATGATTTTGGTTACACAGTTCAACTCTACCAGTAGACCTGTCATTATAATGGCAGAAATCTTATTTAGTATTATCGGTGTGTTGATTGGATTCTCACTATTCAAAATGGAAATCTCCATTGTCATGTCTGGTGTGGGAGTGATGGCCTTAGCGGGAATTGTTGTTCGCAATGGAATTTTGTTGGTTGAGTTTACCGATTTGTTGCTGTCACAGGGAATGGAGTTGCGAGAGGCGATTGCGGAGGCGGGAAAGACACGTATGACGCCCGTGATACTGACCGCTATGGCAGCAACTCTTGGATTGATTCCATTGGCTGTAGGTTTTAATATTGACTTCGTTACGTTATTTACCGAGTTTAATCCTCACATCTATTTTGGTGGCGATAACGTTGCCTTCTGGGGACCACTTTCATGGACAATGATCTTTGGTCTGATCTTCGGTACATTTTTAACCTTGTTTTTAGTTCCGGTTATGTACTTGTTGATAGCGAAATTGAAAATGAAGGTTTTTAAAAGGAACATGGTGGAAGTCTTACCTGTGGCCGCACCTGTAGAGATAAATTAATTGAAGGTTAACTAAAATACTATAAGGGCATCTTACGACAATGTTGTAAGATGCTTTTTGCTTTATGGGTAAACGATTTATGACAATTTTCATTTTTATCTTCATCTTCTTGACCATCGACTACTACTTTTTTCAAGGAGTATTGGTTGCGAGTAAGGGTTGGAATCCACTGTGGAAGTCTTTGATCCGATATGGTTTTTGGATTCCAACCCTATTGACGATACTTGCTTTATTCTGGTGGACGTTTGATGATCCTTACCGATACAGTTCTAATTTCAGAAACTGGATTATAACGGGTATAGTTGCCACTTACTTCTCAAAGATTGTGGGCATATTGTTTTTGTTTATAGATGATCTTCAAAGAGGGATCCGTTGGGTGTTTTCTTTTTTTCAAAAGAACCCATCATCAAATAGTACCGGAGAAATCATTTCAAGATCAGAGTTTTTATCTAAGACCGCATTGATTGCTGCTTCGGTTCCGTTAGGAGCATTTGCTTATGGAATTATTTCGGGGGCGCACGATTATAGAATTCGCAAAGTGGCAATCAAACTTCCGAATCTCCCTAAAGCCTTTGATGGGATCAAGATTGCACAATTATCTGATATCCATTCCGGTAGTTTTTGGAACAAGACAGCAGTAAAAGGCGGAGTAGAGATGGTGCTGAATGAAAAACCTGATGCAGTATTTTTTACTGGTGACTTGGTAAACAATGAATCGAGTGAGGTTAAAGAATACATGGATGTATTCAATAAGCTACGTGCTCCACTGGGTGTATTTTCTATTACCGGCAATCATGATTACGGTGATTATAAGAGCTGGGCTAGCAAAGAAGCAAAGCAGCAGAACTTTAAAGACTTAGTTACTGCCCATAAAGAATTGGGCTTCGACTTATTACTCAACGAAAATCGATTTTTAGTGCAAGGCGGTGAAAAGCTGGCGATTTTGGGTATTGAAAATTGGGGAACACGGTTTTCAAAACACGGCCTACTGGACAAAGCATATCTGGGAACAGAAGAGGCTGCGGTTAAATTATTGTTGTCACATGATCCCACCCATTGGGACGCCCAGGTGCGGCCAACATATAAAGATATTGATGTGATGTTTGCCGGACATACCCATGGCACTCAGTTTGGAGTGAACATTGGAGATTTTACTTGGACGCCTGTCCAGCACGTTTACAGGCAATGGGGAGGACTCTATCAAGAAGATAGTCAGTATTTGTATGTCAATCGGGGGTTTGGTTACTTAGGATACCCTGGGAGAGTAGGGATGCCTCCAGAGATTACCATTTTTGAATTGAAGAGGGCAGTTTGATCGTTCTTTGATCAATCAAGATATCTACAAGCTTTCTATATTTGTCTAAACTAAAACGACACATATGGGCTTGAATTGGCAAGGCGTTTTCCCCGCACTCACCACGAAGTTTACCGCAGATGACAAGCTAGATCTGCCGCTATTTGAAAAGAATCTTAGTGCTCAACTCGAGGCAGGTGTCAACGGCATTATTCTCGGAGGCACACTAGGCGAATCAAGTGTATTGAGTAATGAAGAGAAGTTTGATTTGCTTCGATTTGCAGTCGATAAGGTTGCTGGTAAAGTGCCTGTGATTATGAACATTGCAGAAGGAAGCACAAGGGAAGCAGTTAAGCTCGCAAACGAATCTGAAAAATGTGGAGGCAAAGGGCTTATGATGCTACCTCCGATGCGTTACAAATCAGATCATCGGGAAACCGTACAGTATTTTAAAGATGTTGCTAATTCAACGAGTTTGCCGATTATGATTTACAATAACCCTGTCGATTACAAGATTGAGGTTACGTTAGATATGTTTGCTGAGTTGGTAGAGAATAAAAATATACAAGCTGTTAAAGAATCAACCCGCGATGTGTCCAATGTCACACGAATGATCAATCGATTCGGTGACCGATTTAAAATTTTGTGCGGTGTAGATACCATTGCCATGGAAGAGCTCATGCTGGGTGCCGATGGTTGGGTGGCAGGGCTAGTTTGTGCATTCCCCAAAGAAACGGTGGCGGTCTACAAATTGACAAAGACAAATAAGATCGCAGAGGCGCTGGAAATTTACCGATGGTTTCTTCCATTGCTTGAATTGGACATCCACCCGAAATTAGTTCAATATATAAAGTTAGCTGAGCAGGAAGCAGGCATTGGTTCAGAGCATGTTCGCAGACCTCGGCTCACCTTAGTTGGGGAAGAAAGGGAAAGAATCTTAAGAGTTATTCGAGAGGGCATCAGTAAGAGACCAAAGTGCTAGAAATTGAATCCCTGCTTGTCGGCAGGCAAGTTGAACTTGAATTTTAAATCGAATATGAACGCAACACAAGGCCAAGTAGATGCTGCTTTGCAAGAAGCACAAATTGCATTTCTTTCCTATAAAAGTATCAACGGAAAGAAAAAGTCACAATTTCTCCGTGCCATTGCAGACGAAATGGAAGCGTTGGGAGAGGAGCTAGTGCGCACTGCTATGCGCGAAACCAATCTGCCCGAAGCACGCATTATTGGTGAACGTGGTAGAACCACCGGACAGTGTCGAATGTTTGCGGATCTGGTTGAGCAAGGTTCGTGGGTCGAAGCCAGAGTAGACACCGCTTTGCCTGATCGCACTCCATTGCCCAAGCCCGACATTCGGAAGATGTTAGTGCCTATCGGACCAGTGGTGGTTTTTGGGGCAGCTAATTTTCCTTTGGCTTACTCAACAGCCGGTGGTGATACTGCTTCAGCGTTGGCTGCCGGTTGCCCCGTTATCGTAAAAGCTCATCCCGCACATGCTGAGACATCTGAACTTGTCGCAAGTGCTATCAAGAAAGCAATTGATAAAACAGGGATGCCTCAAGGTGTATTTCAACACTTACACAGGAACGGTTTTGAAGTCGGGCAGGCATTGGTGAAACATCCTCTTACCAAGGCAGTAGGTTTTACGGGTTCGTTAGCGGGAGGCAAAGCACTTTTTGATTTAGCTTGTCAACGAACCCAACCAATTCCAGTTTTTGCAGAGATGAGTAGCATCAATCCGGTGATCTTGTTACCAGACACTTTGGGTCTACAGGCTGAGAAAATAGCAACAGCTTTGGTTGCTTCCATTACGCAGGGGGTTGGGCAATTCTGCACCAATCCAGGGTTAATTTTAGCGATTGAAAATGAAGGACTATATCGATTTATCAAATCTTTGTCAGAGGGAATCAATAATGCATTGCCGGGCATTATGCTTCATCAGGGAATAGCAGATAATTATAATGAGCGCTTAGCTAGTACACTGGAACAGAAAGGAGTTACGGTTGAAGGTCAATCCAGTTCTAATGCTACCGAAAATCAAGGCAAGCCTCTTGTGGCTTCTGTGCATGCTTCCATTTTTTTGAAAAATCCTTTGTTGGCGGAAGAAGTATTCGGTCCTTTTTCATTGATTGTAAAATGCAAGGACATTAATGAGCTTCATGCTATTGTAAATCAAATTAATGGTCAACTAACGACAAGTATTTTTGGCGATGAGGTCGAGATAGCTAAGTATTCTAGTTTAGTTAATACGTTAATTGAGAAAGCGGGTAGATTAATTATCAATGGAGTTCCAACAGGAGTGGAGGTCTGTCCTTCCATGAACCATGGTGGCCCATTTCCTGCAACCACGGATTCCCGTTTTACGGCTGTCGGAATAGATGCCATCAAGCGCTTCGCAAGACCTGTTGCTTTTCAAAGTTTTCCGAACTCACTATTGCCTGAAGAATTGCAAGACGGGAATCCGTTGGGTATCTGGAGATTGTTTAATAATGAATGGAAGAAATAGTTGTTGGTTGTTCGTTAGTCGTTGCTTGCAAGCACGATTAACCAACAACGATCAACGAACAACGATAAGATGAATATTTTCAAATGTATTGATGCTCATACCTGTGGTAACCCTGTTCGATTGGTGGCAGAAGGAGGACCGAAGTTGGAAGGTAAGAACATGAGCGAAAAGCGTCAGCACTTTTTAAAAGAGTACGACTGGATACGCAAAGGCTTGATGTTTGAACCGCGTGGTCACGATATGATGAGTGGCAGTATTTTATATCCCCCATCTGACCCCAAAAATGACGTTGGCGTTTTGTTTATTGAAACAAGTGGATGTTTGCCTATGTGTGGACATGGCACGATTGGAACAGTTACTATCGCTATCGAAGAAGGTTTGGTCATTCCCAAAACTCCGGGCGTTCTAAACCTAGAAGTACCAGCAGGCTTAGTTCGTATTGAATACAAGCAAGAAGGAAAAAAGGTAAAATCAGTGAAGATTAGAAACGTGAAAGCTTTTTTGGCGGCTGAAAATATACAAGCCACTTGTCCTGATTTAGGAGAGATAAATTTGGATGTTGCTTATGGCGGAAATTTTTATGCTATTGTTGATGTGCAGGCAAATTTTAAAGGTATAGAACACCATACAGCCGATCAGTTAGTAAGCTGGAGTAGAGAACTACGGCAAGATATTAATAAGAAGCACACCTTTATCCATCCGGATGATTCAACGATCAATGGATGCAGCCATATCTTATGGACTGGCAAAGTGATTGATCCTGGTTCTACGGCTCGCAATGCTGTTTTCTATGGCGACAAAGCCATCGACCGCTCGCCTTGCGGAACGGGTACTTCTGCTCGCCTCGCACAATGGTATACAAAAGGAAAGCTGAAACGGGGTGATGAATTTATTCACGAAAGCATCATCGGCTCAAAGTTTATAGGTCGCATAGAAGAAGAAACTGAATTGCATGGAAAGCCGGCCATTATTCCAAGTGTAGAAGGCTGGGCCAAAATTTATGGTCACAATACGATTTCTATTGATCCCGATGACGATCCGTATGCATACGGGTTTCAAGTTTTATAAAAAAAAGTTAAATTTGAATTATGACAACAACCTATAAACTAAAAGCGAATGAACTTTCGGAGAACATCATTCAATCGATAAAAGATGCATTTCAAAGTAGAGAAATAGAAATTATAGTTTCAGATGCAATGACTGAAACCGACTATCTCTTATCAACCGAAAACAACAAAAATCAATTGTATCAGTCAATGGATGAGTTGGCAAAAGGAGAGGGAGTTCCTTTTACTTTAGCTGAACTTCAGGAGAAGTACTTTAAATGAGAAAGATTCTCTTTAGTCCACTGGCTTTACAACAATTGGATGAGTGGAAAGAGAAAAATCCAAAAATAGCCTCTCGAATAATTATTTTGATTACTGCCATTTCAGAATCCCCTTTTTCAGGTATTGGAAAACCAGAGCCATTGAAACATTCCCTTCAAGGAAAATGGTCAAGAAGAATAACTCAGCAGCACCGGTTGGTTTATGAGGTAACCAACGATTCAATTAACATTATTTCTTGTCGCTTCCACTATTGACTATGCGAGTTGGTGTTATTGGCGGTGGTATTATTGGGCTAAGTTCGGCTTATTATTTAACCAAGGCTGGTTATCAATGCACGATCATAGAGCAATCTGAAATGAAAGATGGTTGCTCATTTGGAAATGCGGGAATGATTGTACCTAGTCACCTGATTCCATTAGCAGCACCGGGCATGATCTCCAAAGGCATCCGATGGATGTTCAATTCAAAAAGTCCATTTTATGTAAAGCCTCGCCTTAGTGGAGATCTTATCAAATGGGGCTACCATTTTTACAAAAGTGCTACGAAAGAACATGTTGAGAGATCCGCACCTTCGTTAAAAGAAATTAGTTTACTCAGCAAGTCAATGTTTAAGCAACTGTCGATAGAACTTCCATTCGACTTTGGATATAATGAACGTGGACTATTGATGTTGTATCAAACTAGGGAAACGGAACACGAGGAAAAGGAGACAGCGGCACTAGCCAATTCACATGGCATTGAAGCTCACCTTATTTCTGCCCAAGAAGTTCAGAAACTTGAACCCGATGTTCAAGTAAACGTAAGGGGAGGGGTTTACTTTCCTGGCGATGCTCATGTTACTCCACAGCTTTTCGTGAATCAGCTGAAAACATACTTAAAAGAAAAAGGCGTTGTTATAAAAGACAAAACGGAAGTGATCGACTTTGTTATGGAGTCTGGCAAAATAAAGTCAGTAAAGACCGAGAACGAAGAGTTTAATTTTGATGAAGTTGTTTTGGCCACGGGAAGTTGGTCAGCGTTGATAGCGACTAAATTGAATTTGTCATTGCCGATGCAAGCAGGTAAAGGCTATAGTTTCACGATAGAGAATGTTCAAAAAAATACCAGGATTCCTTCTATTTTCTTAGAAGCACGAGTAGCGGTAACCCCAATGGGAAATACACTTCGATTTGGTGGCACCATGGAAATAACGGGAATCGATCACAGTATTAGTATGAACCGAGTACAAGGCATTGTCGATTCAATTCCTAAGTATTACCCTGAGATGAAAGTAGAGATTCCTAAGAGGGAAGAGATATGGCATGGATTGCGTCCATGTTCTCCCGATGGGCTTCCGTATATCGGGCGATCAAAGAAAATTAACAACTTAGTAATCGCCACAGGCCATGCGATGATGGGGTTAAGCCTTGGTCCCGGCACGGGTCTGTTGGTGAAAGAAATAGTTGACAAAGAAAAAACGACTATGTTGATTGACAGATTCAATCCAGGCCGGTTTGATTAGATGTATCCTACCAGTTTGTAAGAGATCATTCCCGTCCACTCGCGTGTAAGAATATGCCAATTTGAAAGGGTTCCAGCAGATGGAATGAACAAGACGTCTGGGGTATACCTTCTTTTATGCGAGAAGAAATCTGTACTAAACTCATCCACATTCCAGCCCAGTTTTGCAAAGCAAGCTTTTGATCTTCGAATATGAAACGCAGAAGTTATCAAAATGCAGTCCTCTGGTTTCACATTGTCCCCAAGCATTTTCGTTACAGCAAAGGCAGACTCCCGAGTATTTCTCGATGTGTTTTCAATGACAATATCTTCTTTAGGCACACCCATAAGAATCAATACGTCTGCCATTTCATCCGCTTCTTGTTTCTTAACGTCATATAGTTTACCATTTCCTCCTGATACAAGAATTTTTTGAATACAGCCAAGCTTGTACAGTTGTAAGGTGTGGGTCACTCGATCAGCCCCTCTCCCAAAATACATTCGATCTGCTGGCTCCATTTCTGATTTCCCCACACCGGTAAGTACGATGCCGTAAGAATACTTTTTCTTAAGTTCAGCAAATGGTGTAGGAGGCACTTCCCATAGTAGCATGACCTCATTCCCAATAAAATCATTGCTAAATAGAAAAAGCAAAAAGACACCTGCAGCACGCAATCTTTTTCTCCATAATTCCCTTTTTAAAAAAACAGCTACTAAAAAACACGTGCAGATGACTACAATCGGCATTGTAAGATAGCTGAGTGTTTTGGATAGGAAGAAGAACATACCTTCCTACATTCGCTTTGGTATTGGATTAGAAATATTACTTAAGGTCTCAATCACCTTTCTGAGAATCTCCCAATAGAGCGCAATGGCTAGTACCAAGGTCATTGACCAAATAACCCCCAGATTGAAATAAAGGGTATCAATGTTTTGATTTAAAAAATGTTTAGCAGGCATATAGAACTGAGCGTCAAAGTCAACCATATGGCTCGGATCTGGATCTTTATAAATGGGATAAATCTTTTGAATAAGCTTTCCATCTTTTTCAATAATACGATTTGTTTCCATCGTGTTCCTAACTAGTTCGGTTATCGCTTCGTTTTGGTAGATCCTTTTTTGTGATTCGAATTCTTTCTCTTTCTCACTTGTATTGGTAAATTGACTAATCAACCTCTCTTTTTCCTGGTCAGCTTTATTATACCTATTGATATAGAATTTTTTCAACGCCTCTAAGAAAAAAACTGTTTTCTTGTAGACTAGTGTGTCAAATTTACCTGGGGCAAGACTTTGCAATTGTTCAAACTGAGCATTGATCACTCGTTGTTCTGTCTCAATCGCGAGATTTACCACTTGTAGTTGGCGGGTCACTTCCTTTTGGATTGACGGATCTGGATTAGCGTATTGCTGATTTATGAAATCAATCCGAGTTTCTATTTCAGGGATTAGGTATATTTTCTTGTAATCGGCATCTGCCATCAGTTTATCATATAGGTAGAATTGTTTTTCAAATTCATTGTCTTTAAACTGGCTTACCATCGCGGCTTCAAAAGCCCATCGGGATGCCATCAGGTCACCAACCAGCGGTACTGTTGAGGTGTTACCAATGATTGGATTAAGTTTATCAAACTTCACAACTACTCCACTTAATATCAGTTGTGGTATTAGCAAAATCGGAATCAGTATGTAGATGGTGACAGCCGAATTGAAAGCAGACGATATGTTAAGACCCAATAAATTGGCAAAGCAGGATACCGTGAAAAGAATACTCCAGTGGATGAGGAACATCCCCTCGATGCCGAGGATATAATTTGCCACCGCGACAAACAAAAATGTCTGGATGGCGGAGATCATAAACAGTATCATTATTTTTGATATGATATAACTGCTTCTGCTGAGGTGAAGAAATTTCTCTCGCTTGAGAATTTTTCGATCTCTGATGATCTCTTCTGCGCTTACAGTCAGTCCCATGAATAGAGCGACAATGACACTCATAAACAGGTGTGCTGGCATATTCAGGTTTTTACTGAATGCATACCCTTCCTTGAACGGATCATCTACATTGTAATAACGTACAATAAACGCCAGGATGAACGCCAGGAGGGGAGCTTCCAATAGATTAATGAACAAGTACTGTTTGTTACTTAGTTTTGAAAGTAAGTCGCGAGTGGAGAAGAGCTTTGTTTGTTTTAGCCACTTGGGTATTCGCAAGGTTGAGTGAGGTCTATCTGACGATGGGGCTACTAATGATATCTTGGTTTTTTTAAGAAAGGACTCATTCCATTGCTCTGGTGTAAATTTTCGGTCATTGGTAAAATCTCCAAACTCATTGATCACTTTTGTCTCAATGATGTTAAAAATTTGTTCTGGATTTACATTTCCACATGAATGACATTCACCTTCATCACTATTGATCAGATTGATGTTCTTTTTGAAGTACGTTACCGAATCAACTGGATTTCCATAGTAAATCTGGTAGCCTCCTGTATCCAAGATTACCAGCTTATCAAACATCTTGAATATGTCTGAAGAAGGTTGATGAATAACAGCAAATACTAGCTTTCCTTTTAGGGACAGTTCCTTTAAAAGATCAATAATGTTTTCAGAATCTCTGGATGAAAGCCCTGACGTGGGCTCATCCACAAACAAAACAGCAGGTTGGCGAAGTAGTTCTAGCCCGATGTTTAGTCTTTTTCGTTGGCCTCCACTAATTGTTTTTTGCAGCGGTGAGCCGACTTTCAGTTCCTTGGTCTGGGTAAGCCCCAAATCATTCAATGTTTTAATGACGAGCAAATCAATTTCTTCTTCATTCAGGTGACTAAAACAAAGTTTTGCGGCAAAATAGAGGTTCTGATAAACGGTTAGGTCTTCGATCAGTAGATCATCCTGAGGCACAAATCCAATAACGCCTTCGATCTGTTCTGGATTTTTGTGAATATCTATTCCGTTTATAAGTACTCTGCCCTTAGAAGGTTTTTCTGTGCCGTTTAAAACGTGAAGCAGTGTCGACTTACCCGCACCGCTGGCGCCCATCAACGCAACGAGATTACCAGATTCTTCTGAAATTACTACATCTCGCAGCCCGAGTTTACCGTTTTTAAACTCGTATGAGATTTTCTCTGCCTCAAAACTAGTTCGCGTTCCTTCAGATTGTTTTTTAAAAACATTTACAATTTCACCATAATAAACTGGGTCGGTCGTTCCCCAACGAAGCGTACTCCCTGTCCCAAGCACATTTATCAGCCCCGGTTTCTGAGGAACTCCATTGAGGTATACATCAGAATTGCCCAGATAGCGAAAAAACAAAATATCGGTGGCACGGATGTAGAGGATTGCAATGAAGCCATCCAACTCAGGCCGCGTGATTATTTTTGTGTTGCTGTTTCCGATATTATTTGAACACACTACAAGCACATTCTCATTATCGTAGTCATCTGGTTTCTTTGCTTCTAGAAACTGTTTGATTAAGTCGATATCTCCTGAGCTGATATTGAATGCCTTGCCAATAGTTTTTGAGATTTTTTCCTCGGCAGTCGAGATAATGCCATCGGCCATGATCAGGCTGATTAACTCCAGCATGATTACCATTTTCTGTTTCTGTGCCATTTCTTCATTGATGGAAGCACAGATTTTTAGAATGCTCTCTTCTTGGTTACCCCCCGTCAATTTTTCTGATGTTTCTCTTGCGAACTCATCAAAAAGATGTAGGTGATGTTCCATAGATTTGCGACCCACATGGTCGGCCAAAAAGGCTTGAATGTAGTCCCGTTCTTGTGTTGTAACGGAGTCTTCTTTTGCGACCATCGCAAACAATTTCATGACAGCTTTTAGGACGGGCTCACTCATACACTAGGGTTAAACAGTTGTATAAAAGTACGAAAGTTGAAATGCCAATAGAAACAAAAAAAGGGATTGGTTTCCACCAATCCCTTTTTGCAATTATTGAATGAGATTACTCGGTAATATCTTTTCTCATCTTTTCAACAATCTTGGTGATTTCAATCAAATGCTTGTCGCTGAGTACCATAGCAGAGCTATTATTTTTGATTTGTTCTTCGATGTTAAGGGCACGGTAACTGGCCTGTAATGCAGCCAGATCGGCTTGAATAGTAGTAACTGGGTCAGATTGCTCAACGGTACTCAGCATTTTTACCAACTCATCAACCGATTTTTCTTGCTGAAGGATGATTCTAATAAGTGGTGTAAGAACCAAGTTGCGTTGATCATTCTCCAAGAGATCTTTTGGATAAGTCTTAATCAAGCCAGTTGAAATGAAAAGACTCTCGATAAAACTTCCGGTCAACACCATCGCAGCTAATTTATTACGGCTATCGTTCTTTAAGTATTTGTCCGTTTTTTGAACAGCACTGTTCAATAGGGAGGCTAATGAATCTTTGTTTGAAATGTTTGCTTCAAACTGTTTTAAGATTTCATTATCAAAAGAGCCAACTACGCCCAAGTTGTCAGCCAACTTTCTTGCTGCACCCAGGTAATCAATAGCTTTTTGCGTTTTATCATATGAACTCAAATAGCCAATATCTGCAACGTAGGCACCCAAATTCAAAGCTGCTTTGTCGGTTCTGGTCATGTATTGATCTACTTTCTTAACGTCAGTCAAAAGGCTCTGATTAAACTCTGCCCCTGTTGCTTGCAACAAATACGGTATCTCAGAAGGAGAGGGGATATTGTATACGACATCTTTGATTTGGTCTTTCAGCGACTCTTCAGCTTGCTTGAATTCATCAGAGTTTTGTTCTTCTTGCTTGCTAGAAGAACCACAAGAGGCTAATAAAGAGGCAGTTGCGATAAATAGTAGATAGAGACTTAAACGGGTTAATTTCATGGGTATTAGGTTTAACATTCAATTTTAGCACATTTTTCGTAACCAATAAACTCGTTTGGCTTTTATTTTATCAGTTTTACAAATACTTAAGATCAAAAATCCGGATCAAGCCCAAATTTATCCCTCATCTCTAAAAGTAGCGGATTTTTTTGAGCCATAGCTTCGAACTTTTCCTTATTAGTGTAGATCATTTTATTGGCTGCCACTTCAAACATAAGGCTTCTCAGTTGTAGGCTATTGTTGCTGAGGCTTTCCCGTAGGTAAGAAACTAAGTCTGTCTTCATTGATTGGAGCAGTGGCTCTTCAACAGGATTATTTAGATGAATAACAAGTGTATTCCCCTCCCTAAGATAACCCCTGCTAAGAAGCTGATAGGTGGCCGCCTGGTCTTTTCGCGATTCTGCTAGTTTACTCCATGCCTCTGATAATTCATCGTCTGTAAACGGCTTATCGGGAGAAGAAGACTTTGGTTTTTCATCGGTTACTACTTCTTTACTCACGGCAGGCTTAAACAGATTACCTAAGTTAAGCGTGGTTTTTGGCTTTGCTTCTTTTGGCTCGTGAAATGTTGTTACTTTCTCTTTAACAGGTTCCTGAATCTTGGATTCTGCTTTTGTTTCCCTGGTTGGGGTAGCGTTTTGTTGTTCGAGAGGTGTTGGGCTGGCGACCAGTTCGGAAACAGGCTCTGTGCTTAATTCAATTTTTTTTTTACCGCCTCAGTGTTAGGGGCGGTTACTTGAGTAAAAACGGCATTGACATGGGCCATTTTCATTAAGGCGAGTTCCACCGTAAGCCGCTGATTTTTGCTTCCTTTATACTGGATGTCGGATTGGTTAGCAATACTAAGCCACGAAAGGAGCAGCGACTGAGAGCAGGCTTGAGCTTGTTGTAAATACCTTTTCTTGATGCTGTCAGGTACTTCCATTAGGTTGATGGTGCGGGCATCTTGAGAAACCATCAAGTTTCGGATGTGCTCACTTAGGCCCACAATAAAATTATGACCGTCAAAACCCTTTCGCAAGATTTCATCTAATTCTAGAAGAGGCTGTGACGGGTTTTCGGCCAATAAGCCATCGACCACTCGGAAATAGTAGTCATAGTCTAGAATGTGGAGATTGTTGATTACATCTTTGAAGGTTACTTCTTTTCCAGAAGAGAAAGTGACCATTAAATCAAAAATGGACAAGCCGTCTCGAAGAGCACCATCGGCCTTTTGTGCAATGAGATGCAAGGCTTCCTCTTCCACTTTTATTTTTTCCTGATCAGCCACTTTCTTAAGCTGCTTAGCGATGTCTGAAATTTGAATTCTGTTGAAATCAAAAATCTGGCAACGCGATAGGATAGTAGGTATTACTTTATGCTTCTCGGTAGTGGCTAAGATAAATATGGCGTAGGAGGGTGGCTCTTCTAACGTCTTCAAAAAGGCGTTGAAAGCAGAGTTAGAAAGCATGTGTACCTCGTCTATGATGTAAACTTTAAATTTGCCGAATTGAGGTGGATAGCGAACTTGATCAATTAGGTTTCTGATATCCTCGACCGAATTGTTTGAGGCCGCATCTAACTCGAAAATGTTTAGCGAGTTGACTTCAGCTTTTTCTTCGAAGCCGTTGATCATTCTGGCTACAATACGCGCACAAGTTGTTTTTCCTACACCTCTCGGTCCGCAAAAAAGTAAGGCCTGCGCCAGCTTATTGTTGTCAATGGCGTTTTTAAGTGTTGTAGTAATGTGCTCTTGTCCAACCACTTCGGCAAAGCCAAGCGGACGATATTTACGGGCAGAGACAACAAAACTTTCCATGGGCTGCAAGATAGTCCAATTTCACAATTTGAAAATGCAATAATTTGAAAATTGGCTGCTCTTCGTTTGGTGTGAGGTAATTTCTAAATTTTCTCTAGCATAATCGCCAGAAAAGTTTTTACGGCATCGATATAGTTACCTACACGGATGTTTTCATTCTCCGCGTGCTGATTGTTGTCGGCATTTACGGTAGGCACAGCTACGGCTGGAATACCCAGTGTTGTGACAAATGGTGAAATTGGAATCGACCCCCCGGCAGTGCGAATCTTAATCGGCTCTTTTCCAAATGCCGTGAACATGGCTTTGCTTAGCCATTTGCCACACTCAGAATCAAAAGGTGTTTGAAAAGCCAGATAAGAAATCTTTGCTTGAAAATTTACAATTCTGTGATAGGTTAATCTTTCCTCCTCAGTAGGGTCACGATCAATAACGTAGTAGCCTTTCGACTCCACGTGTTTTCTTACCAATTCGATGAGTCGTTTTGGGTCACTGCTCGGCACTAGTCGGATGTCAATTTCGGCAACTGCCTTGGCTGGAATTAACGTTCTCGCTTGGTCACCAACATAAAGTGCATCAAGTCCTCGTATGTTCAGTGTGGGATATTGCAATGATTCTTGAAAATTAGCTCCAATTTTATCGGGCTCGGCAATGCCTAAAAATTTTTTAATTTCATTTTCATCATCAGGAACTTTCGACAGTACATTCTTTTCTTCGTTTGTTAAAACGACTCCATCATAAAACCCGGGAATTGTAACACGACCTTCTTCATCCTTCATTGAACTGAGTAGCTGTGCCAGACGCAAAGCAGGATTGGGAGTATAGTTGCCATAGTTGCCGCTGTGCACCGGTGTACGCGGTCCTTGAACTGTCAGTGTAATCTCGCAGATGCCTCTCGCGCCAAACGACAGCGTTGGTTCATTGCTCACGTGCCTTGGCCCATCAAAGATGATAAGACGATCTGCGGCTAATTCTTTTTTGTAGTCTGCCACCGCCAGTGGCAGGTGAGGTGAACCAAGTTCTTCCTCAAAATCCATAATTACCTTCAGGTTGTAGTTCGGTTCTAATTTTAATTCTTTCAAAGCATCCAAGGAGGCAATAAATGCCACGGCAGGCCCTTTGGCATCAGAGGCTGATCGGACAAAAATCCGCCAGTCGCGGTTTATGGCTCCCGACTTTAGTTTTTGAAACGGAAGGGTGTTCCACTTTCCGGCTGCATCTTTTTCTTTTAGTGTTGGATTCCAGGGGCTATCCTGATCCCATTTAGTTGCGTCTACCGGCTGGCCATCGATTTGCAAATAAACCAACACGGTTATGGGAGTCTTCCCACCTACCTGTTTTGCTGTTGTCTTGCGCTCTGCTAAAAGTAGAGGAACAGTTGCTGTTTTTAATCGTTGAGTAGTAAATCCACGCTTTGCAAAGGCAGCCTCACACCACAGAACATTTTTTTCAATATCTGCTGGGAAATGAGCATCGTTAGGCAAATGATGTAGTTCATAGAATTCATCAAATGAGTTGATCGCAAATTTTTCCGCGACCGCATCTAAATTCAAGTTCTTAGGTCGCTGCCCGAAGACCTGGCTGCAGAAATGAATGGCAACAAGAATAAGCAGAAAACATTTTTTCATTTCGATATGGGGTATTTGGGTTAGCTACTTGGTTAAATACTGTGGGGGCAATGGGAAACCCATACTCTCAGCACACCAAAATATCGTCACGATGTAATACCGATCCTTGTCTTTGAATAGCTGAATGCTATTGATGCCACGATTTGTTACCGGCCCATCTTTTTTCTCCTTCGTCTCGTATGTACTAAAGGCATGAGTCACCGTACCATAACTTTCTGACTTGCGACTTAGCTCACGCTCGAAAAAGCCCGTTGGTATGCGCGACTGAAACAGCTGAACATATTCTTCAGCTGTCAAGGGCTTAATTGTTAGATCGCCCGTATCACTTTTACGTGTAGGAATAAGTCGACCCTCAGGTTTAAATAGAAATCGAAACCGATCCCAGTCACGTGGTGCATTTGGCTCTCCAGAAATTACTTCGTACAACGCTTTGATGATCGCATCTTCTGTTTTAACATCCTTTAAATAATCGACAGCTTGACCGTTTGCCAACCATGACAAGGTCAAAAAAAAGGTAACAAAGAAAATTTGTTTCATGGAATTGGATTTATCCAAGTGCTTTTACGCCAGGCAGAACCTTGCCTTCGAAATACTCTAACAGAGCGCCACCACCTGTCGATACGTAACTTACTTTATCTTCAAAGCCAAATTTGGCAACGGCTGCAGCTGAATCGCCACCGCCAATCAGGGAGAAAGCGCCTTTCTCCGTTACTTTTACCACGGATTCTGCTACTCCTTTCGTTCCTTTTTCAAACTTCTCCATTTCAAAAACACCCATGGGGCCGTTCCATAAAATGGTTTTCGATTCTTCGATCACACGGGCAAAGACAACCTGAGCCTGCGGCCCGATATCCAAGCCCATCCAACCTGCCTCAATCGAATTGTTGTTGGAGATCTTTGTGTTGGCATTTGCGTCAAACTTATCAGCAACAATGGAGTCGATGGGTAAATGAAGTTCCACACCCTTTGCCTTTGCTTTTTGGATCAATTCTTTGGCGAGATCAAGTTTATCTTCCTCGACCAATGAGTTCCCAATATTTCCACCCAAAGCCTTAAAAAAAGTATAGGCCATTCCACCACCTATGATTAGGTGATTGACTTTATCGAGCAGTTTCTCAATGATTAAAATTTTGTCAGATATTTTTGCACCTCCCATAATGGCTGTAAATGGCTTTACTGCATTTCCCAATACCTTTTCGGCATTATCCAATTCAGCGGCCATTACATAACCGGCACATTTCTCCTCGAAGAATTGAGCCACAATCGTGGTAGAGGCATGAGCACGATGGGCAGTGCCAAAAGCATCGTTCACATAAACATCTCCATGCTTTGCTAATTTTTCCGCGAAAGCGAGATCACCCTTTTCTTCTTCTTTGTAAAAACGCAGATTTTCTAACAAAAGAACTTCTCCTGGTTTTATGGCCGCGGATTGTTTGAACGACTCTTCGCTGATGCTATCATTGGCAAATTGTACCGAAATGCCCAGTAATCCTTCCAACGTTTTTAGTGTGTGTTTGAAAGAGTATTTTTCTTCGGGTCCTCCCTTTGGTCGCCCTAAGTGCGACATCAGTACTGCACTTCCGCCATCTGATAATATTTTTTTGATGGTCGGTATCGTGGCTCTGATACGGTTGTCATCTGTTACGTTAAATCCTTTATCTAATGGAACATTAAAGTCTACTCGAACAAGTGCTCGCTTATTTTTAAAATTGATGTCGTTGATGGTTTTCATTGAGGAAATGTTAAATATTGAATGCTAAATCTTGAATCTTGAATTTTGAACCTTGAATTTGAATTACTCGTCAATCTCCGAAACTAATGCCTAAACCTTTCGCTGCCTTGACGAGGTATCCATTTTTATCCACGAAATTATATTTCTCAGTGGCCTCTTCGAGGGTGACTGATGCAATCGTGTTGTTTTTCAATGCTACCATACGGCCAAAGTTACCTTCCAATAGTAGTTCCACCGCCTTCACGCCAAACAAAGTAGCCAACACCCTGTCGAACGCAGTAGGCCCGCCACCTCGCTGTACGTGCCCGAGAACTGTTTCGCGAATCTCTGCTTCACACCCTGCATCTTTTAACTGTTTCGATAGCTGATAGGCCACCCCACCAAGGCGCACGTGTTCGGAGCCCTTCGATCCTTTACTGGAAACAATCGAGCCATCCTTTGCCTTAGCTCCTTCAGAAATTACAATATTTACAAATCCTTTTCCATTGACATAACGCGATTGAATTCGCTTTACAATTTTGTTTACATCATAGGGTATTTCTGGAATCAAACAAATTTCCGCACCGCCCGCAATTGCAGTTTGGAGCGCAATCCAACCGGCATCGCGGCCCATTACCTCCATGATCATAACCCGGTCGTGGCTCTCTGCGGTGGTCACTAACTTATCAAAACTATCGGTGGCAATCTGCACAGCTGTTTGAAATCCGAAGGTCATATCGGTTGAAGACAGATCGTTGTCGATTGTTTTCGGCACTCCAATGACGTTCAATCCTTTTTTGAAAAGAGCTTGTGATATTTTTTGCGAGCCATCGCCACCAATATTGATCACTGCGTCAAAGCCAAGTTCTTTGATCCGCTTGACCAATTCTTCAGAACGATCAATAAATTTGAGCGTGCCATCAGGCTGAGCGACTGGAAAATGAATGGGATTACCTTTGTTGGTTGTTCTCAAAATAGTTCCGCCTCGTACATGGATGCCACCCGTTCTTGACCTAGTCAATTTAATTAATTCAGGAGGGTTGCTGAACACGCCATTGAAAGCTTCTACACTTCCATAAACTTCCCAATTTTTTTCTTTGCGGGCTCTTTTAGCAATTCCTCTGATCACTGCGTTGAGGCCGGGGCAATCTCCGCCCCCCGTTAGTACCAATAGTTTTTTAGGTTTTTCCATGCTTCTATTTTAGGGATGGTAAGGTAGCGAAAAAGACTATTTCAAAGAGATTATTTACCGATCGATTTCAGCGGATGCTCTCCGCAATCGATCGTTGATGGCTCGACCCAACCCCACGTCAGGCACTTCCTCGGCTACTATTATCGCAACGTTAAGTTGGTCAAGCTCGCGGAGGTAAGAAAATAAGTTTTGTGCAGCTATAATAACATCGCCAGTAGGAGAGAGGATTCTTTGATGACCTGGTTCAATTTCATTACGCCATTTGTTAAAGGCTAAAACGCCAACATCGTTTGGACCGTAGGTCTTTACCAATTTTTTCAAATCACCGAATACCAATTTCTTTTTAGGTGAGTAGTGGCTTTGTAATTGACCGGGTGCTTTCGGGTTGGAAGTGGAATGGAGTTGAATCCTTGTTTTCCCAGCTACTGATTCTATATCTTCGAGGCTTAGCCCACCCATTCTATAAATTTTCGGCTGGTTGTTTTCAAATCCAACTATGGTGGACTCAATTCCAACGGTACACTCCCCACCGTCCAAAATGTATTGAATTTTTTCTCCTAGTTGGTCATTGACGTGCGATGCCTTTGTTGGGCTTATATAGCCAAAAGGGTTCGCGCTAGGTGCAGCCAACGGAAAAGATAATACTTTTAATAGTTGTTGGGTTAATGAATGAGCAGGACAGCGAATACCCACCGTATCAATGCCCGAAGTGACAAGGTCAGGGATGATTTGTTTTCGTGGTAACACCAATGTAAGTGGCCCCGGCCAAAAAGCCTGTGCTAGTTTGGTTGCGAGTGGAGGTATGTTTTCCACATACACACCCATCGCACTAATATCAGCAACATGGATAATCAACGGATCAAAAAAAGGCCTATCCTTTACCTGGAAAATTTTTGCAACGGACGCAACATTCAACGCATTACCTGAAAGCCCGTAAACCGTTTCGGTGGGGATGCCAACGAGCTCACCGTTTTCAAGAAGTGCTTTGGCTTTGCGGATGTCAGTACCAATTTCGGCCATTCCGCAAAGCTAAGACGTTCAGTTTAATTTTTCGCTCATTCGAAGCACCGAACGTTCTGTCGTATAATTCCTGAGTTGATCAATTCGAATCCACTTTACATCGTTCGATTCTTCGCTTACGATAACCCGCTCATTTTCATCAGCCCGAAGTAAAAATCGAATGTCGTAGTGCTGGTGTTCCGGGAAATCTTTGCGCGCAGGAATCGTGTGAATATCTATATCAAAAATAGATCCTTCAATTTTGAAATTCTTGAGTCCTGTTTCTTCCTCTGCTTCGCGCTGCGCCACAGCTACTACATTTTCATCTCCATCGGCATGGCCTCCAGGCTGCACCCACTTGTTGAGCTTGGCATGATGAACCAACAGCGTTTTACTTGCATCGGAATTGACGACCCAGGCCGACCCCGTAATGTGGCCGGGTAAATGCGTTCGTTGAAAGGCGTTGGCGGCTATTAATAATTCTAAGAATTGACTTTTAAAATGTTGTTCTTCTTGAAAAGAACTCAAATAATTTTCAAGCAGTTGAATGAGTGCTTTTCTATCCATAGGTGCACCACTTGCTTTTTTTGGAATTCATCATTGAATAACAATGGTCACTTTGTTGAACTTGCCGTCTTCGAGCTTACCGATCTTTTCACCACCACCCATGTTGTCTTTATCGCCTTTCTTCACAAGCACAAAGTAAGCGGATGCTTTTATTTTCTTAAAGCGGTAGTTGCCCTTGGCATCTGTACTCCCTTCGGCCACCGGATTGGTTTCTTTGTTATAGTTTTCTTCCGTGTCAAAAAGTTTAATGCTGGCACCTTCTACTGTGTTGCCCAGCTCGTCTCTTACGGTAACCGTTAGCGAAGTGTTAATCAACTGAGTGGGTCGTGGTGCAAATGAACTAGTCAGAAGTGTGATCGCAATGAAAAAAACGAGAAGTTTCATAGGTGTATATTTTATCGAAGTAAGACAATTCCACCACGTTGTTCTTTTATACCCTCTTCAGGCCGGAACGAACTTTGGTACTTAATTACATAGGAGTAGGTGCCGCCAGGTGCTGGTAATCCCGGATTATTTCCGTATCCACCATTCCAACGGAAGTCTTTCTTAGTATCTGAGAAAACCAGCTCTCCCCAACGATTAAAAATAGCCACTTCAAAATTGTCAGTGATGAAGAAACTGTAGACAAAGAATTCTTTGTTCAACGAGTTGATCGCGTTGCCGGGACGGAATGCATTGGGGCCAACAATTTTTGGAATGCACTCATTTAACACTTCTGTGTTATCCGAATTTGAGCAGCCAAAAGAATTCGTTAAATCTACCTTGTAAATGCCTTCGCTGGTAGCGGTCAAAACTCGATTAGTAAAATTAATAATGATGTCATTTTTCAACCAATTATAAGTCGTGAACGTACCTGGATTTAAATCAACTTGGGACGTCTTAGGATCTTTGTTATCAGGATCGTTGCAGATAATCACTCGATCAGGTAACTCGCCTAGAGGAATAGGTGCTTTGATCACTTGAATAGATGCAGTGGCATTGCAGGTGGCTTTACTAATGGTTACCCGGTAAGTACCTTCTCGATTATCACTGAGTGTGGCGGTAGATTGACCTGCGATGGTTGTACCATTAAAGGCCCATGCGTAAGAAATGCCAGTGGCTGTGGTGATGGAAGTAAGAGTAAAATCCTTATTGTCCTGGCAAGCTTGCGTTCCCGTAACGGCCGCATCGACAGGGCCACTCACCTGCACTGGCTTTGCTGCAGAGCGAACAAAACAGCCACTAATAGCATCCACCACTTCTACCGCGTAGCTTGCTCCATCTTCACTTTGACCTAATGTGATTAACCGTCCACCCAATGTAGGTTGAAAAACGCCAGCCTTGAACCAGCGATAGGTAAAGTTTCCAACTGGAATAGCAGTAAGAACCACTTGATTGGAGCAGCCATTACTCTGACTAAAGTCTGGATTAATGATAGTGGGAATTGTGATTGCAGTGCTGACTGAGCCGGGACAGGCAGCAGTAAGATCAGATACGGTATAAGTAACTACCGTCCCGGCAATACCAGTTATTTGAATGCTTGAACCATTTGTTGGGCCAACGATACTTCCGGGCACACTAGTAGTCCAGCTATAGGTTGTGCCGCCCGAAGCCGATAGCGTGAGGCAATTTTGAGAAATAGAAATGACTGGAGCAGGCACTGGATTAACAGTTACAGAACGAGCAACAGTACATAAACCTATATCTCTTACTTCAATAATATATGTGCCTTGGGGAAGAGGGCTCGTATTGAAGTTTGTCCGCGTAGGCGAGAAGATTGTTGGACCTTCTATCAGGGCAGTGGTAGCAGAGTTTGTGATCTGGAAGCGATTCAATTGAACCGATGGAGCAGTTGTTACATTAAGAGTAACAGGGTCACAATTTGTTCCTACTATCGAAGTATTAAAAGTGTAAGGTGCTGGATCGCTTAATGGAATTGCAGTCGAAATGGTACATCCCGAAATTTGATCTTGCACAATTCCAGAAACGGCTCCGGCTCTTACCCCCGGCAATGGACCAATGGTGGTTGGCGCAGTCTGATCAAATCCCTGTTGATTAAAGGAAGTCCCACTAACAAAGAAGGAGTAAGGACCACCCGCAGGTGTTGAACTGTTCAGGTTCAGTGTAACAGTACCAGTTGCCGTATTGCAGCTTGTAGGATTGGTGCCACTTAAGGTAAAGCTTGGCGAAACCTTAACGGTATAGGTCTTAGAGTCCGTAGCAGTACACAATGTAACGGGGTCAGTAACGGTCACTCCATAGGTCAGAACAGCGGGTAGTGAAGTATCTACCACCTGGGTAGCTAACGTATTTCCATTCGGTGCTCCGTTCAACGTCCAAACGAAACTAGCCCCTGAGTTAAACGCGTTTAAATTGGGCGTGGTGTTGTCCTCACACACTGTAAGGTCGGGACCTAAGTCTAAAACTGGGCGGTTATTGACAACAATACCATTTGCTGTTGCAGTACAACCATTAACATCTGTGATTGTTACTGAAACTCTCGCTGGATTATTGATGACGATCGTCTTCGTGGTAGCACCACTATTCCACAAGTAACCTACAATTGAAATTAGATTGCCGGAATTCGCATCCAATGTTATGGGTCCATTGCATAACGCACTCGCTGGCGCCAAAGTAGGACGTGGTGGGGGCGGGTTTATGATCACATCTTGAGCGATGGTAATATCTATTCCACATCTATTGGTCAGTCGCATTGATACATTGTAAGTGGTGGCAGATGGTGGTGCGGAGGGAGCGTAAAGATGAGTAGGTGCGGCTTCAGTGCTACCCGCACCATCACCAAACGCCCATTGAAACTCATCAATGGCGTCTGTGGGTGTGCCCACAAAGTTTGTAGGAGTACCTTCGCAGAGTCCGGTAAAGGTGAAACCGGGACCTCCAAATCCATTACCTTGTTGCTGAACAAAATTAGGAAGGCCAAGACCGCTCCTTCTGCCTAGCAAATCAAAACTATTAAACGTGATGGACGAAGGGGTGAGTGGCAGCGTTGTCCCACCATTGGCATCGATGGTAGCCAGTGAAGTGGTGTTGTCTTGTGCCATGTAAATTCGGCCATCGGGGGCAAGTTGTATGGCCCCCAACGTCAGACCGGCTGGTACATTCAAACTCGGGTTGGGAATCAGGGTTGGGGGCAAGATGTCATTATCGTCCAGGAAATACTCAAAGATGTTTGATGGTGTTCCGCTAACGCTTACAAAAAGTCTCCTTCCATTGGAGGCAAATTCAATTCCGTAAACTTGTCCAGTTGCTTGTGGCAGAACGATTTTTCGGTAGTTACTAAGAACACCAGTAGTATCATTCAGGTGAAAAAGTTCAACCAAATTCTCAGTACCTGTTGATAACGCAACGGCCAGGTTATCTCTTGCACCTAACTTCATGTACCCTTGGCCACTTTGTACAGAATTGAATGAGTGTCCCGATCCAATGTCTGAGTAGACAGGCTTTCCAATTCCTTGATTAGAAATTGGGTAACTACGAAACGTACTGTTGCCGTACTCGTGCGCAATTATCCATTGCCCGTTGGCTGTAATCCGTTCGGTGCTTTTCGAAAACAACAGCACATTCGCCTGTGTAATTAACCCGTTTCCATTATTCTTTTTTAGATCGAAAATAGAGTAACGAATCTCATTTGTTCCTGCTCCCGGTATTTCTTGTGTGGTGAAGATATAGTACAGTGTTTCATCCCCAGGAACCGGCACAATTAAGGCCGACTGAGAAGAAAGGAGTTCACCATCTAGCCCTGTTGGTAGAATCGGAATTAGTGTGTTTGTTTTGTCGTACACATTTTTTCCGTCTGTGTAAAAAATCACATCTCCATTTCTATCGCACATAATGGCGCAGCCCTCAGGAGCCGTCATGGCACTAGTTAAGACCGCCCTGGCAGCTGGTGGAACGAGTGGCGTTAGTGGATTAAAATCAATACCTGCTCTATCTCCAAAATACCAAATATTACTACGTTGGTCGCTGAGGTCGTACTGTTTTACGTTAACACCTGCATAGGTTTCGCAGCCCGAGGCATCTCTTGCGGTGACGTAATAATAACCCGACTCATCTGGTGTTAGTGTTTCTCCCGTATCACCATTACTCCAAACATAGCTGATCGGAGCTGTTCCTCCGGATGGATTCACTTCCACTTCGAATGCATTTGGAGTAAGAGTTCCTCCACAATCGGGGTCATTGATATTAATTGGTAGCTCACACTTGCATGCTGTCGTATCTTGAACCAATTGTAACTCGAGCGTGAATGCTTTGATCGAAACTGGTTTCGTTACCGTTCTTCGTTGTCCTTGATAAAAGGCGGTGAGGGAAACAGAAAACCCCGGTGTTTCATTTGCAGTCGTGTAAGCATGGACGGGGCTCCACGCCCTTGATGGAGGACTCATATCTCCGAAATCCCAAAGGAGGCTGTCGGCATTAGGTGTTACATCAGGAAAAAATGAAATCGCATTATTCTGGCAGTTTACTTTGGGATCTGTTGGGACGGTTGACTCAGTGGGAATAGAAAAATCTACTGTTAAGTTAATATTCGCGGGCGGCAAAAAGGAGGGAAACTGAGTACTATTGAAATTAGTTGTGCCAAAAGGTTGAGGCGTTTTAATCACCTGCGAGGCAATCGTGTCGGTTTTCGAAAAATTTTCAATCAAGAACGGACCGCCACTTGCCGATTGGTAGAGATGATAGATAGCACTGTCGGGAGCTAGCTGAAGTCCATAGCTACGAAACACAGGAGCTGGCAAAACGGACGTAAGTGTAAAATTGGGATTTAGGAAATCGTATTGTAATACGTCCGCAGCGACCCCGGTTTCACCGATCCGTGAGACATAAAGGTATTGCCCTCCTTTGATATCCCATTGAATATCGTACATGGACTGTGTAGTTGCTGTAACTATTCCAGTGTTTAGGATATATCTATCAAATGAAATCACGCCCAATGTTGGATCAAAATTCAGAATAAGTGCATCGTCACCAGGTGTTTGAACCGCGACCGCCAATTTTCTCAATTTGTGATTATAAGAAAAATTGGAAACCGACACCGATATCGGAGTAGGGCCAAGTGGTGGAGTTGAGGTAGTTACAAATGCGCCTGAGGTGTAGCTTGCGGCATTAATCAGCGTAGCTGAAAAAACGGCAGAACCATTTTGATGTGTGATCAACCAGTAATCGGTTCCGTTTGCGTGGGGAACCATGATCATTCCTTCCGAGCGATTGGTTAAGCCACCAATCGGAGCATTTTTATTTAACACCTCGACATTTCCCTGCGGGGGAGCTGGAAATACTGCGTTGCCAAAAAGCGCCATGTCTACTACACTGCGGGTAATCGACCCACCCGTTGCGAAATTGGCGCTGTTCGCAAATAGAAAATATTTGTTCGGTTGACCCGGCACTGCGCTTATCACAACTGGTTGGTTAGCTGCATTGTTTCCCAACAATCCGCTACCATTAGACATGAGTAAGTGGGTTCCATCATAAACCCTCAACCCGTCCGAATAAAAAAGCAAATTTGAAGTGGCAGGATCTGTCGCTACAGCGCTGCCTCCGGTTCCAAAGGGAATAGCTTGATTGGTGACTCGTTGGGGCAGGTTGGTTCCTCGATTAAATCGAATACCATCCGAGGTACTTCCGAAATACCAATTGTGCTGAGCTAAATTCTGCCCAGCAACATGAAAAGTGATTGAAGATAGAATAATTAGTAGACTTGCTCTGAATGCCATTCTCTTGTTTTGCTTACCCTCCATTTGCTTTCTACTCTTAAACTTATTCATACGGACAGATTAACTCAAATATAAAACGCTCGAACCACACTAAAGTATACAATTTGAGTGAAAATATCGTTAGGGAAATTCAAAGGTATTTGCCACATAACTTTTTTTAATGTCAGCCATCGGCTTAAATTTGCTTACTTGAAAAAGAATAAACTGAGATTGTTCATGGTATTGAAAAAAATAGGTGCTTGTGCTGGGTTGATACTTTCGATGTCATTCTCGGTAACTGGGCAAGATCCTCAATTCTCGCAGTTCTACGCAGCACCTTTGTATCTCAATCCAGCGTTTGCTGGCTCCACCAACCAAAATCGGGTTGGCCTGAACTATCGTAATCAATGGCCCGCGATTGACGCTAACTTTAACACATTCTCTGCTTTCGCGGATTTTTACATTGAAAGCAAGAATAGTGGTGTAGGTATTTTGATCAACAATGACACGGAAGGTGTGCTGGGCTTACGATCAATTAGTGTAGCCCTACAGTATGCGTATGATCTAAGAATTTTGAAGGGATTATCTTTTCGCCCGGGGTTTCAGGTAGGTGTTTACAATCGTTCGATTAATTTTAGCAAACTTACTTTTGGGGACCAACTCGATCCGGCAACAGGTACGCTCAGAGCGGGTGCATCTGCTGAAGCGTTAGGAAGTGGTCAATCAATATTTTTCCCGGACATATCAATGGGCGGCTTGCTTTACTCAAAAAATGGGTGGCTGGGTTTTGCAGCACATCATTTAACAGAGCCAAGTCAATCGTTAGTTGGCTCAACCGATAATTTAGCCATGAAACTGTCAGCACATGCAGGCTGGAAATTTTATTTGAAACCCGGTGAAATGGGCGCAGGCTTTTATTCGAAGCCTCGGGAAAGAAGCATCACACCAACAGTTCAATATCGGCATCAGGGTAAATTTGATCAGATGGATTTGGGGCTCTACTACACATTCGAGCCGCTTATTATTGGAACGTGGTACAGGGGCGTTCCCTTTAAAAGTTTAAATGGAATTGTAAATAACGAGTCGATTGTTTTGCTGGTTGGCTACACCTTAAAAAGTCTTAAAGATGTTTTAAACATCGGCTATAGCTATGATTATACCATTTCAAAATTAGGCCCCGGTAGTGGCGGAGCGCACGAGTTTAGTATCGTGTACTCCTGGAATTCACGCGACCCGCGCAAGCCACCAAAAGACAAGTTGGTAATTCCGTGTCCGGATTTTTAGTTTCCAAGAACTATTCCTCCCCACTTGCCCCAATCTTGCAGACATCATCCATACCAAGATGCATCAGCGCATCACCCGCATTCACCACTGGGTTATTGTTGAGCCCAACCACATATCCTGTGGATGGTGATTTAATTTGCTCTTTGAATTCTCCGAATGGGTCTGTCAGGTTGCCAATGATCTGCGATTTATGCACCAAGTCGCCACAGCGAATAGTGGGCTGAAACAAACCAGCCGTGCGTGCGCGCGCCCACGAAGAACTCCAAATGATTCTGTTTTGTTCTTTTGGCGCAGGCGCCCAATCAATCATCTTTAGATGTTTCATCAACCGAAGTGTACCATCGACACCCGCTTCAATAGCATGCTGATCCATGCGAAGCGACTCGCCACCCTCATACACAATGATGTGCTTACCCTTTTTTGAAGCAGTTTGTCGTAGCGAATGAGGACGGAAAGGTGAATCAATGGTGAATGGCGCGTGAAACGCATTTGCCAACTCAACATTTTGTTCCTCTTGCATCATGCACCGCACTTGAGGGTAATTGGTGCGCATGGCACCCCCGGTGTGAAAATCAATTCCAACATCAATATTGGGGATGATATCGTGGGTGAGGTGATAGGCTACTCTGGAAGCGAGTGACCCGGTTTTACTTCCGGGGAAAGAACGGTTCACATCTTTGCCGTCAGGCACTTCGCGCGAGTAGTTGAGGAAACCATACACGTTGATGATCGGCATGCAAACCGTGGTGCCACGCAACACTCGGTTATGGCCAGCATCAATAATCCTTCGCACAATTTCCATCCCATTGATCTCATCTCCATGCATGCCTGCTGTGAGCGCCAGAACAGGACCAGACTCCACCGCACGAAATACGTAAATAGGAGTATCGATTTGCGTACGCGAGGGGAGGCGCGCAATGTTTATCACGATTTCCTTGAACTCGCCTGGGCGGATTTCGTTGTCTGCGATTGTGATTGAATTCATAGGCTTACGTAGTAGACTAGCTTTAAAAATGGAAACCAAGATTCACATAGCCGGTGAATACCTTTGTTTGGTCGCTATACATTAGCGCAATTTCAAGTGGCCCCGCTCCAGTATTATAGCCAATAGAAAGAGAGTAGCCGCTGAGTAGACCGATAGTGGGTTTAATGGCAGAAGAATCAGTACTTTCGATAAAATCGTACGCCCCGATATTTGCTCGTCCGATTACAAATAGGTCTTCTTGCAGTTTGTAACGAAGGCCAGATTGGTACATAGCGATAGAATAAGTGTTTAGTTGATTTTCTGATAGTCCAGCAAAGGTTATTTGGTTTCGGATAAAATCCACCAAACCACCTACTGAATAGAAATTGACTAGTGCATTTTCTGGCTTAATGGTAATGCCGGTTTGCAACTGGTTAGTCAATGTGAACTTTCCCAACGGAGCGAAGTTCCGTATTTTCAAAATACAACGGCCGTAATTGTCAATATTAGAGTTGATGGAAGTAGGGGGTTGATTGTTTTCAAAGATATCAGCCGTCAGATATTGGCCATGGACATAACTCGCAAAGAGTTCAATTTCCCAACCTGAATTTGGGTAGACTTTTTGGTCGAGTGAATTGTGCTGTAAAAAAACAGATGATTCAAAGTAACGGTTGGTGCCGTCATAGGAAATGCCCGGTGAAATTGTAGGTTTTAGGGCTAAGAAATTGAGGGAGGTGCCCAATCCGATCATCGTATTTGTGCTAAGCAACTTGTGTAGGCTTAGATTAAAATGAGAATAAAAGCTTCTATATAACTGGCTCAATTCAAGATTAGAATTGTACAAGGGTAACTTAAAACGCTCGTGGTAAAGTGTAAACACGATATTGGTATTTTCCTTTCGTCCGATGTTTTGTTTATGCTCAGCCTGGGCGCGCAAATTCTCACCAATGTTAAGTTTCAAAAATGACCGCGACCGATCGAAAATAAAATTATGGGTGGTCAGGTTTACAATAGCCGCAACATTGCTATACGAATTGAAATGCAAGCCAGCTTTAAAGGCACTGCGGGCGTTTTCGCTAACAGTAAGTTGCATTGAGGCATGGCCTGCTGTAGTTGGCTGCAGCGAATAGTTTATTCGGTCGTAGGACCTCGAGCCAAAAGCTCTTCGAATGGCCAACGAAAAATCCTTACCTCGATAGGTATTGTCTTTTTTTACGCCCATCTTTCCCTTGAGGAAAGTGTAGGTAGTTCTGCGAAGTCCTTTGATTTCGATACTGTCGATTGTAACGGTTTCCTTATTTGGCAATCTATTTCCATTAAATCGGTAGGTGGGGTCGTTGGCTTTCAGCGAATCTGCCAGTTTTTTGAAAATCGGAAAATACTTTGCCCCTTCTTGGTTTCCTATTTTTAATAGACTGTCGGACTCAGAGAAACTAGCAGCCGAAAAATTCTCCAGGGATGGCTCAATGAGAATATTGCATAGTTTCCGTTCTCTCTCAAACGTTTCGGCATCTTTGTAAAAACCAAGTTGGTATAAGATATCAATGGCGTTGTGTAGTTCATTTGCTTTTTTTAAACCCCGTGAAAGGTTTACGCCAATGACATAGTTGGCACCCATTTCTCTAACATCGCTGACCGGAAAATTCCGCACAACACCACCATCCACTAATTTTGTGTCTTTGTAATCAATGGCCGTAAAAACAGCTGGTATGGCCATACTTGCACGAATGGCGTTGATGATTTCACCCTTATCTAGGACCACAGCATTGCCTGTTTCAACGTCTGTTGCAATGCATCGAAAAGGAATGCTGAATTTTGAGAAGTCCTTAATCTGATAAACGGGGAAAAACAGTTCTCCAAACTTCAGCCATAGCTCCTGACCTTCAATGATTCCCGTTCCAATTTTTATTCCTTTTTTATCGAGCGGAAATTCTACTGAATAATGGTCGAACTCAGATTTCTCATCTATGTTTACATCGCGAAGTTTAGGCTTATTAGCAAACAGCGACAGCCAATCGGTAGTCTTGGAAATTTCCTCAATCTGTTTACCGGAATACCCAATGGCGTATAGCGCGCCAATAATACTGCCCATACTGGTGCCGGTGATGTAGTCAACCTTTAACCCGGCACTATCAATAGCCTTTAAAATGCCAATGTGCGCAATGCCTTTAGCACCACCACCACTTAGTGTTAGCCCGACTTTTAATTTTTCATGCTGCGCGAGGCATACGAAAGAAGAGAAGAAAAAAATAAAAATAACAAAAGCTCTTAAGGAGCATAGCGCACAGGTAGAAAAAGAAAGGTTTTCACGCATTGATTTTGTCTTTTTGAATTTTCTTTTTCCCTGCGTGTTTTTCTAAATACTGAATAATCTTACTTCCAATGTCGACTTTGGTTGCGCCTTCAATCCCTTCCAAACCTGGCGATGAATTGACTTCGATGATCAGCGGCCCTCGGCTAGAGGGAAGCATGTCTACACCTGCAACACCGAGCCCCATTTTTTTTGCGGCTGTGATCGCGGCATGTTTCTCGGAACGGTTCAGCTTCACTACCGTTGCGTGGCCACCGCGGTGAAGGTTTGACCGAAATTCTCCATCTCTTGCTTGCCTTCGCATAGCGCCAACGACTTCACCATTCAAAATAAAGGCCCGTATGTCTGCGCCTTTCGCTTCTTTGATAAACTCTTGCACAATGATTCGTGCCTTTACTCCATGGAAGGCCTCAATTACTGATTGAGCTGCTTTCTTGTTTTCAGCCAACACCACACCAAGGCCTTGTGTTCCTTCCAGCAGTTTGATCACAACAGGAGCGCCACCAACCGCCTCGATCACACCCTCGGTATCTTTGGAGTAATCCATAAAAATGGTCTTCGGAAGACCTAAACCTGCGCGCGAAAGTATCTGCATGCTGCGGAGCTTATCGCGTGAGCGAATCAATGCCTGCGACTCAACAGCCGTAAAAACTTTCATCATTTCAAACTGGCGAACCACCGCGGCTCCATAAAAAGTAACAGATGCACCAATGCGCGGAATGATCGCATCGAAGTAGTCTAATTTGCGGCCGTTGTACCAAACCATGGGGTTCTTCTTCTCAATAAGTAACACGCATTTCATGTGGTCGATGATCTCCACTTTGTGGCCGCGCTTTTCGCCCGCCTCTTTGATACGCTTGGTCGAATACAGTTTTGCGTCTCTTGATAAAATGGCGATGTTCATGCCCTTGGTATTTTAGTGTGATAATATAAGTCCTTTTTTGTGACGTCAATCAAGAAGCGATTTCTCAAGATCTTTCTTCCCAGTAAAACCGGGAACCGCAATTTTTCTCGGTCGCTGAGCGAAAATTCTGCCCGTATTTTTCGATTAAACAGTTTGATAGTAGTTCTAATGATATAGCGAAGTTCAGCTTCTCCAGATGAATTCCTGACTTCTCGTTGGGTAAATTTGCTCATCTTGAATTTCATTCCCGTAAACTCTGGATGCTCTTCGTCCAATAAAACAAACTCTAGTTGACCATTGACAACTTTTGCGCTTGAACAGTGTAAGCTGCTGGTATATGCGCCCGTGTCAATTTTTGCATGAATATTCTCAAGGCCAAGTCCGGGGAGGTCTACACGATCAGAACGTCCAAGTATTTGCATAATGAAATAAAACAATCCAAACTAGTTGATTTTCCCGCAATAAAAAAGCCCCAAACTCTGGGGCTTTTGATTCATCGTGAAATGTAATTTATCCTTTTGATATCTTGAATGAAACGGAGGTATTTTCCCATTCCATGACCACATTGCCATCTTTTACACTGATTGTGAATGTTTCAACAAAAGAAGCGGTTTTAGATGGCTTAACTTTTACACGAAGTACATCTGCTTTGTCCGTATAGTCATAGTGGCCCCATTTGATATCTTTATTAATGATGATTACCCATTCATTTTCACCAGGTATGGTATATAATCCGTATTTACCTTTTGGTAATGCCTGTCCTTCAACTTTTGCGTTTGCGCTAAAATCAATAGACGTTGTGGCGTTTGCTCCGGTTCGCCAGACTTCTCCATAAGGATTTATACCACCTAACATTTTTCTACCACGTGCAGAAGGTTGATGATAATCGATTGTTACGGTAACACCATCAATGGCTCCAGTTGCTTTAGCAGGTGGGCTTGGCATTTTTTTATCCTGAGCAATTGCGCTAAAGGAAAAGATCGTGATCAATAGTAAAAGAAGGTTGAATTGTTTTTTCATTTTGTTATTTTTTTGGTTTGAATTAGTAATAGCTAAAAATGCCCCTCAAGTTATTAATTTGAAAGGGCATTCTTAAAATTTGTAATAAATATAACCTGTAAACTGATCTTAAAACGTGCAATTGTTTTAAATGGTTTAAAACCACAGTGTTTTTTAAACCTCCCCTTGTTAATTTTTTGTTATTTCTTTCAGCCCCGTCCAATGGAATTAACATTTATTGTAATTGGGCTAAAATAAATTGAACTTTTTGCAGGTTCTAGCTTGTTACACGGAAATCAAACTAAACTCCTATTAAATATGAATTACGTCATTACTGGCTCTATTGGGCACATTAGCAAACCGGTCATCAAGAAATTGAAAGAGGGCGAGCACACCGTCACGGTCATTACAAGCAATCAAGATCGAGTAGAAGAAATTCTACAATTGGGTGCGAAACCACTAGTTGGTTCGGTGGAAGATTCTGTATTTGTATCAAGCGCGTTTCGAATTGCGGATGCAGTCTATTTGATGATTCCTCCAAAATGGGCGTTGTCTGGTGGTTGGCTGGACTACCAGAAGATCGTAGCTGACAATTACGTTAATGCTATTAAGTCAAATGGAATTAAGCATGTTGTATTGTTAAGTAGTATTGGGGCACATTTGCACAAAGGTGCCGGTCCGGTTGACGGCTTGGGGTATGCGGAGGAAAAACTACACGAGTTGAAAGACGTCAACGTAAAGATTTTGCGTCCTTCGTATTTCTTCTATAATCTGTTTAGTATGGCGGGTATGATTAAGCAGATGAATATCATGGGATCCAATTTTGGAGGTGGCCAAGAAAAGCTAGTTCTGGTTCATACCGATGACATCTCGGATGTGGTGAGCGAAGAATTGCTTGGGTTGAAATTCTCTGGTTACTCTATTCGTTACATTGCCAGCGATGAGCGGCACCCGAAAGAAATAGCTGAACTACTAAGTGCTGCCGTGGGCAAGCCCGGTACTCCATGGGTTGAGTTTACGGATGAACAAGCATTGGGCGGAATGTTGCAAAACAATTTGCCACAGACAATCGCTGAGGGGTATGTCGAACTGGGCTGTTCATTGCGTTCTGGAAAAATGCAAGAAGACTATTGGAAGAACAAACCCTCCACCCTTGGTAAAGTCAAGTTGGAAGATTTTGCGAAGGAGTTCATAGCGGTATATAATTCACTAGGTAAAGGCGTTTAAGCATCCCATTAAAATCACCTATTTTAGCCTGATTGGAGCATTTGCAACCATCCTCTTTATGAGTAAGTCGAACATTGACCCCGCGTGACTGCGTCCATTATACCTATAATGATAT